>Ga0334886_1000155_pt1 | contig 115089 bp, 99 predicted proteins | sample GraSluR1_MG_9_FD_207232 | JGI IMG/M metagenome (GOLD analysis project Ga0334886, IMG submission 207232) | Sludge microbial communities from methane-producing bioreactor in Wageningen University, Netherlands - Granular Sludge_27_06-R1 | ecosystem: Engineered > Bioreactor > Anaerobic >...
GGCTCCTGTAAACTCTTCCATGGCGTATCCCTCCAAATGTCGATTGTGAGCCTCCTAGCCCAATCGGCAGGATACGCCGCTTCTTTTTTCTCGTCTACACTCCATACACCACTTTTGAGTATAACTCCCACCTCAACTCTTAACTTCACTCACTATTTAGAGAAGGGATATCACCCATGGCCTCGTTCCGTTCTCTCAATCCCTCTCCAGAGCCCTTCACTGCCTTATACCGAAGATTTATTTGCACGATTTGTACGATTTGCACACTCACATTGGGAAAGGCGCTCAATCAAGTTGAAGAGGCTTAACCAGATCTTGTCACTTCCGGGGTTTCCTACACATCCTTTGGCCCAGGAGAAGGACAACTAAGATTTTTTGATGGCACTCTCTTTTCCCTATGGAGAGACAATCCTTGCTCCACTATAGCGATTATTTTGTTAATTATGTAATCTAAATTTACCTTTTCGTATGGATTTCTAAGCTTTACCTCAATTAATCCAGCACGTGATGGGTCGAAATCTTTGTATTTATCAAAATAGTCATAATGACAAATAAACTTATCAGAGAGGAATTTTATGCTTGACTTTATCGACATATTTTCTGTTCTTTTTCCACCTTCTTCCCAGGGCAAAAAAAGAAAAGGCTCATCCAACATTTTATCCACTTCCCCTGCCAAACCTTCCTCCCCAAGCTCTATCAAAATATTTTGCAACGTAAAATTATTTTTTAAATTTTTATTTTCGATACACATAGCTCGTAGTTGAACAAGAATAATGTCTAGATAAGTCAACAACCTAACGTGAATCTCTTTGTCATGAATATTCAATTTACCGTTATTGCACATACAATTAATTTTTTCAAATTCTTTATACCGTATTACTAACATTTCGAAGTTTGTCAAAAAAACTTCCAGATGAGCATACACTACCATTAGTTTTGTCATTTTCCTTAAATACCCTCGTGTAATTCCGGGGGGATCCCCCCATCTCTCTTTTAGCAATCCATATCAGAGATCCATTTCACGTTTTTGCAGACTCATTTTGGGACAGGAAAGAGTTGTATTTTTGTTCTATTCATAGGCCCCCAATCAGCTTGCTAGCAGCTCCTCCTAACACAGATATTGTCAGAGGGTGAGAAAGAAAAGCTTTAAGTTTGGCTTTTGCATCTTTCTTTTGGTCTTCGGAGACATCAGCAGAGTCAATGGCTTTTGTAAGTACCTCAATAGAAGTGACGATGTTTTGAATATTACCGTTGCCGATTTGGATTCCCTGTGACTGCGATATATTTATCATTGTGCACGAGGGAACAGGCACTAAAGAGGAACCTTTCCGTGTAGTTATTTCGTAGTGCGATAGAGCACCACCAAAAGGATCTTTGTGAAAATCAACATGAAGAACTAAATAAGATTCCATCTTTCCATTCGGCAACTGCCGGAGAATTTTCCACCCCTCCTCGACTACAAGCGTCTCATCACCAATAAAAATTTTGTTTCCTTGCACAGATGACTTAACTGGGCCAACCGTTTCTCCCGAAGAGGATTCAATATAAATATCATCACACATCAAGCTGTCGACACCCATGGCTTTTCCTTTCTGCTTAATAGTCTTGTCACTGTCTTTTCAGCAAAATACATCGCTCAAAAAGTTGCAAGATAATATCGTTGAACATTCAACAGCGCACCAAGGTTGCGATTTCTCGAAGCCCATTCACATGAACAAATATCGGATCAAGTTTTTTTATGCGCTCTTTTGGAAGACAGATAATTCTATATTCTCGTTGATAAGCATACCGGAAGTGTTTATTGAAGAAGACATCAAGGTCATTTCTATTTGACCTAAGAGGATCAACATATCGCACATTTTTATTATCAAAGGACCAACCATGCATCATTTCATTTTTTAATGCTACCATTATTCTTGTTAAAAACTCCCCTGGTTTCTGGATAACAATCATCGAATCTGCTTCAAAATCCCCTATCAATCTAGGGGAAAAAGCCTGTGCTAAGCAATACACGTAATAATCCGTAGAAGTCTCTTGCGCGAAGGTGATGTTTCCAATGGGTTCAATTTGCCTTTTGGGTTTCCCCGATCTCTCATCTATGACCGTGAGAGTTACGGTTGAGGGGTGAGCATGAATCTCGATTTTAAGTTCAGAATCGCGAATTGCATGATTTAGTGATGGGTCTTGGTATGATGAAGCTCCTGTAAACCTGATTCTGCCACTAGCTATCGTTTTTTCAAGGTGTTTATATTTTCCAAACTTAACAAAACATTTTCCCATCTCCAAATTAAGATCCTTTACTTTTTTTATGGCAGTAGCCGAATATGGCCATTTAAAATTTGGGGGCACCACATCCTTCATGAAGCTATCATCAAAACCAGCAGGATAAGGGCCAAATCTAATCACAAATTCCTCAAGGACATCAGTCCATAGGCGCATCCATGTGGCACAACCTTCATTAGTTGGAAGAAAACCTATCTTCTGTTCCTCCGTAAGCGTGATGCAATTGGTCATAATATCTTTGGCTCTTTGCCTCAGCTCTTGGTCAGAGATATGCTTCAAGTACCTGTATTTTCTATACTCTAATTGCCAGTACTCATAACGCTTCATCATAGAAATTACCCCAAAAATCCTTTTGTTCAGAAACTTAACATAACCACTATTACCAAGAAAGTTTTTTTGCTGCCCTTTTAAATCCCATAAAAAATACAGCTCAATAGAAAAAATTGCAAACAGAATCTTATTTTATGTCAATCCTCAACCTCACTATTTTCCCATACACCCTGGATTCCCGCCTACTCATAACGAGGTCGGCGGCGGGACATCCATCACCTTGTAGATTTCTTGTTGCTTCTCCAGAATTTCACCGACAAGAAGCTTTTGTCCGGGGCTTTCAAAACACTCTATTACATCAAGATTATCTAAGGCGCTTTGCAAAGTGTGGTCTTTGAACAACCAGGAGTCCTGCATTTGCTTTTTTATGTAAGAAAGATAAATCAGGGCTATGAACTCCACGAACAGCTTTCCTTCAAGGCCTTGCTCGGAGGAGACAAGAGTCCGCCTCATGTTGAGACGCTCCTTGAGGTTGCCGAAGGCCTTCTCCACAAGATCCTTATTGCGGTATAGCTGAAGAGCGGTAACGGCATCCATCTTTTCATTCGAGAGGAGAACGAAAAAGCCAAAATAGCGCTTTTCCCTCGCTACCGCCTCTGCCTTGATGGTGGCCTTGGTGCCCCGTTGTGGTGTGGTTTTGATGTCGAAGAATCTGCGGTACCGGTTTTCGTGCGCCGGGACTCTTTTCCCCGACTCAAGTTCTCTTTTAAGGACGAGTAGTCGGTGGTTGAAGGCCTTTTCTTCCTCTGCCGCTTTGTCGATGTTGTAGTAATAATGCACATAGATGCGCCTGAATTCTGAAATAATATCTCTTTTGTACGGCCGATGCTGCCTGTAATTCCATTCTGCCTGTACCGTATGACAGTAAAGCTCGTAGGTTTCGTTGAAGTGATCCCAAGAGCGAAACTCTTCGTAAAGGGGCTCCAGGTTTTGTTGCGTAAACGAGAGAGATATCTTGCCTGCTATGAGAAACTTAAAATGTTTTTTGAAGAGAGCATTGATGTTATCCTCGCTGTAAAACCCTCTGTCCATGACCAGCTTGACTTTGGAGTATCCGAGAATATCCAGCTCCGCCAGAAGAGTTTTCACCGTTTTGACATCGGGGATGTTCCCGGCCAGCTTGCGATAGTAGAAAGGGAGCCCTGAGGACTCGCCGAAGACAAGGGCCAGATTCAACTGGGGGAGACGGTCATCCTCCTTGTTATTGCCGTACTGGATCTGGCCGAGGCATTCCGAGTAGCTTGAGATGGAGGTGATATCGTAAGCCCAGAACTCGTTGTCCATACGCCTTCTCCCTTGAAGCTTGAAAAACTGGTACTTCCCTTCTTCAGTGATGGACGCAAAGAGTTCGCTACTCCGCTGGGAGCTGATATTTTCTCCGTAGGGGTGTTTGTGCAGAGCCCCCCACTTCTCGAACCGGTAGAGAGGATTTTTGTCCTCCAGGATCAGGTAGTAGGCTATGGAGAGAATTTGCTTGAAGCTCTTCGGGAAGCATTTCTTCAAATCTTCGGTGATTCCCAGCTTCTCTCCGATGGCATCAAAGAGATAGGTTGCTCCATAGAAAAGCCTTGCTGTTCGAGTGGCAGGAACAGGTCCATGTTTTGCCGGGGCCTGCTCGTTCCTTTTCTTCCGCACCCTGCCATCGGTGGGGATGATCTTGCCGGTCTCTTCATCAAGTCGGCCAATCAAAGTCCTCTTTGCTCTCGACTGCTTTTTTTCTTTGTCCCAGTGGGATACGGATTCGTAAGCATAGGTGATTCCGGAACGTTTATCTTTTTGAAATACAATGCTTGCCATGACCCCATCACCTCGTTATGTGAACCATAACACATAACGATGTTTCGATCAACTGAAAACGGCCAAATATCGATTGTTACAGGATTTGCCCGGCTAACTCGTTATGTGTCGCCGGGAATCCAGGATACACAGCTCCCAGGGAATACCTATCCCCATACCGGCCATAGGTCATATCTTTATGGCTCGCCTCGTATCCTACGGATCTGCGCAGCCGTTTCACGGGGCATTCCGGATTCCCTACAAGCCAGGAGGAATGTATGCCGAAAACTGTGGAAGGTTTTCTTTTCGCCTTTTTCTACCCCTACCCCACATTCCTTACGGTATTGGGTAAACCATGTGGAGATATGATACGAATAGCTGGTGGAGGGGGTTTTCTTCAGGTTCGAGAAGAGCCACTTCTCCTTCATTGGATCTTCTTGTTTCGGCTCCTCTAGATAATTTTATACAGCCCCTGTTTTTTAACATTTTGCTAATCATTTATGACTATGCATTGCATCGTTTTTCTTTATTTTTCATTTTTACTCGCTTTTCTCCTACACAATATATCTGCCTTGTCAGAAAGCCCGTAAACAATATCAAAAGTCTTTTCTATTACTTCGATTGCTATAGCAAGTTCGTTTTTGGAGGGGCTACTTAGTTCATGGATGGCCCCGTTCCCAAGGTAGCGATGCTCGTGCAGGATATTAGCATGGGTTTCTGTCAAAATTCCCTTTTCTTTGAGCCCACCTATCTTCCCTTGCAAATTCTTACTCCTTTTTTCCTCATTCGGCGCCCCCATACCATCATTCTTGTTGTTTTTAGGTTCAACGGGACCATCTGTGACATTTTGATCGGCGCAAATCCCCTCAACTATCGCTCGAAGACCTGCGGCACAGAGTATGAACGAACCGTTGTTGAAGCAATCGATAGTTTCGCGATAAATTTGTTGTAAGACTTTCGGAACTTCGTAGTGGTAGCCGATATGATACATATCCTCGGATCGCTTTGGATAGAGGTAAATTATTCTTCCGTCTGAATCGTAATCCACATCTTCAGAAAACCAGTTTTCATGCCGAAAGGAGACTGTCTCACAACCTTGGCACTGAATAATTTGATAGTCATCAGAGCAATCAATGGTTATCTCAAACCCATCATGGTCGATATCAATTACTTTTGAATGCTCAATGTTTACGGATTTCAGTACAAGGTGATTCGTTCCACGCTTACACTGAGCACAATATATCTTCAACTTTTCTCCTACGCTCCTATCATCATTACGTTTAATTCTTAATATTCCATCTTTTTCCATTTATCATTCCTCCCTAAAAATTATACATCTCACCCTTGAGAAAAGTTTACCAAATCGAGCCAACTAGAGGCTTTTCTCTCATACGTCTTATTTAAAGATTCCGAAGAAAAGGGGAATTCCACATTTTATACCGAACTGCATATAATCTTATTTCAATCTTTATCTTCGCCATCTTCCCGTATACAGCCCCAAGGGAATACCTATCCCCATATCGTCCATAGGTCATATCCTTGTGGCTCGTCTCGTGCCCTACGATCTGTGCCGCCATTTCATGGGGCATTCCGGATTCCTTACAGGCCAGGAGGAAGGTATGCCAAAAACTGTGGAAGGCCTTCTTCTCGCCCTTTTCTATGCCCATGAGACACCTTTCGGTATCGGGTAAACATTTGGCGAGGTGGTGCAAATGGTTGGTGGAAGGTGTTTTTTTGAGGCTCGGGAAGAGTCTCTTCTCTGCCTGCCGTTCCATGGTCTCCCAGTATTTCAGAAATCCGAAAGCGATAAGCTGAGGAGGCAGAGGAACCAGGCGTTTTCCCGCATCGGCCTTTACCGCCTTGTCTCCCCCGGTCGTTGATGTCGAAGCACCGTATATCCCCTACCTTACGGACATCCCGTATCTCAAGCTGGCATATTTCTTCGAGTCTCGCTCCGGAATAGAGGGCTAGAAGAGGTACCCCGTAGCGTTCCGGGCGTTTTTTCTCCAAAATCCGAAATCCTTTGTCCCTAAAAAATTTCTGGTATCTTCCGGTGTAAAGACTTCCCGTTCCTGTGGGGACGATTTCGTACGCTTCGGCGTAAGGATGTTGAAGACGCTGTCAGGCATGGCATATCCTTCCACATTTTGCATGTCTCTATTTTTAAGACAAGACAAAGGTCGATAAAGGTCAATAAGCACGAACTCTATCAAAAATTTTTCAGTTTCCAACTTCCCATAAGGTAAATTATGGGAAGTTGGCATTTTTTCACCTTTTCCACACCTTATATGTAAATTTTATAAAATCTACACCACATCTGCTCCGCGGAGACACCCACAGAAAACAGCTAGGAACCAGCTTTACCCTCCACCTCAGATGAGGCTACAACTTAACCATTATAGCATACACAGCTCTCAGTAAATGCCTATCTCCATACCGGCATAGGCCCATATCTTTGTGGCTCGTCTCATGCTCTGCGAATCTGCGCGGCCATTTCATGAGGCATGCCGAATTATTTGCGTACCAGGAGAAAGGTGTTGTGGGAGTATCTTCTTCGGGGGAGTGCGCGTGGGAATGATCTGCGGGATCCTCGTAGGGTATCAAATGCACCTTTGCGGATACTTTTGATTCTGGCTGGTGTCTATCTGGTGTCTGGACACGAAAAAGGGACTTCGGCGAAAAGCCGAAACCCCTTTGTTTCCAGTGGTGGAGCTGGGGGGACTTGAACCCCCGACCTCTTCCATGCCAAGGAAGCGCGCTCCCTCTGCGCCACAGCCCCGAGTGCAACGTTGAGCATTATAAAGATCCTGGGAGAAGATGTCAAGCAGAATTTGAGCTTTGTGACGGGACAGTGATAATGTCACCCCTAAACGGGACAGGGGAAATTGATTTCTAACCATTCCTTGCCATAGAAATCTCGAAAAAGGGCACCCTCCTGCCCCGTAGTGCAGCTTTCTGCCAGCTTAGACTTTCTTCTTCCGCACCTCCCGCACCCATTCGAAGATTCCCACTGCTGCGGCGGCGCTTACGTTGAGCGATCCCGTGCTGCCGAGCATGGGGAGGGCTGCCAGTTCGTCGCACCGCTCTGCCACAAGCCGGGAGAGCCCTTTCCCCTCAGAGCCCAGCACGAGGGCGAGCCGGAGGGGAAGGGAGGTGCTTTCCCAGAGCAGATTAGGAGAGGCGGGGTCCATCCCCATGGTCCAGAAGCCGAGGTTTTGCAGATCCTGCAGGGCCCGAGGAAGATTAACGCATTGCAGAAGGGGAACCCGGAGGGCTGCTCCGGCGCTGGCCCGCACCACCGCTTCGGTGGGGGATACCCCCCGACGTTCGGGAAAGAGTACCCCCTGGGCTCCCGCTACTTCGGCGGTACGGATGACAGCCCCCATGTTCTGGGGATCCTGAATGTGATCCAGCACCACCACCAGGGCGGGTTCAGCGCTGCTCTCCTGGGTACCCACCCATTCATCGAAGGGCACTGTGGGGACGGGAAGCATGGCCGCCGCCATCCCCTGATGTTTGGCATCCCCCAGAAGCTGGTACATCTGGTGTCGGTCAAGAACGCTGCAGGGAATGCCCCGTTCTGCCGCCAGAGCAAGAAGCTCTTTTTCCTCTTCCTGTTTTTCCTCCTGAAGGTAGAGATGCTGTATGCGTTCGGGGAGTTCCTGAAGCGCATGAATGGCATGTTTTCCGTAGAGGAGTTCTTCCTGATTTCTCTCTATTCTCTGCATATCCACGCTCTCCCGTGGCTTTTGCGTATTCCGGGTTTTTCGATCATTGCGGGCATTAGGGCTACTTTGATTCTCCGGGTTTTCCCGATCTATCCGATTCTCCCGGTTTCCCCGGCTCCTTGAAGGCTCCCCGGCGAGGGTGCTTTGGGGTTTTCTTCCCGCATTCTCTTTAGGCTGTCTTTTCCTGGTCATGAGTGTTTTTCCTTCTTTGTGATATAGATTTCTGCCGCGGGGGTGAAAGCGCTGTTCCCCCCAGACTGTGCAGATATTCTGCAAGGTAGGTGGCGGTGTGCCCCTTGCCGGACCGGGCTACCTCTTCGGGGGTTCCCGAGGCCATGATGGTGCCCCCCTCATCCCCTCCCTCGGGGCCAAGATCGAGGATGTAATCCACCGAGGCGAGAACGTCGAGATTATGCTCAATCACCGCCACGGTGTTTCCCTTGTCTACCAGGCGGTGCAGGAGCACCAGCAGTTTTTTGACGTCTCCGTAGTGAAGCCCCGTGGTGGGTTCGTCCAGAAGATAGAGGGTTTTGCCGGTAAAGCGCTTGCTAAGTTCCGTGGCAAGTTTAACCCTCTGGGCCTCTCCACCGCTCAGGGTAAGGGAGGATTGCCCCAGCCGGATATACCCCATCCCCGCATCCTGAAGCACCGCAAGTTTTCGGGCTACCCGGGGGTGGCTTGCGAAGAGTTCCAGCGCCTCATCCACCGTAAGGTTCAGCACATCTGCGATGGAGTGCCCCTTGTAGCGCACTTCAAGCGTTTCCGCATTATAGCGCTTTCCTCCGCAGACATCGCAGGTTACGTAAACATCCGGAAGAAAGAGCATGGAGACCTTTACCTCTCCATCCCCTTTGCAGGCTTCGCAGCGCCCCCCCTTGACGTTAAAGCTGAACCGTCCCGGAGCATACCCCCGCATGCGGGCCTCGGGGAGCTGGGCAAAGAATTCCCGGATGGGGGTGAAGAGCCCGGTGTAGGTGGCGGGGTTGGATCGGGGGCTTCGTCCGATGGGGTTCTGGTCGATGAGCACCAGATTTTCGATCTCTCCAACTCCCTCCAAAGAGGCGCAGGTGGGGATAATGGCGGAGGCCTTTCGGGGGTGCAGAGCCCGCTGAAGGTTCTGATAGAGCACATCGAAGAGGAGGGTGCTCTTGCCGGATCCGGAGACTCCCGAGAGGCCGAGAAAGAGCCCCGTGGGAAGGGTGACATCCAGATTTCGGAGGTTGAATTTGTGAGCCCCCTTGATATCTATCCATCCTTTGGGCTTGCGGCGCTTCTGGAGAAGCACCGCTCCGTGGGCCTTCCCCTGAAGATAGAGCCCCGTGGGGGAGCCTCCCTGCTGCATCTCCTGAGGGGTTCCCGAGGCGACCACATACCCCCCCTTTTCTCCCGCTCCGGGGCCAAGTTCCAGCAGATAGTCCGCCGCCATCATGCTCTCACGGTCGTGCTCCACCACGAGGATGGAGTTTCCCAGATCGCGCATCTCCCGGAGGATGCCGAGAAGCCGGTCCGTATCCCGGGGGTGAAGCCCCACGGTGGGTTCATCCAGCACGTAGAGCACCCCGGTGAGCTTGGAGCCGATCTGAGTAGCCAGGCGGATGCGCTGGCTCTCCCCCCCGCTCAGGCTATCCGCCCGCCGGGAGAGGGAGAGGTACCCCGCTCCGATATCCACCAGACATTGCAGGCGTTTGCGAAGCTCTCCCAGCACCCGCTCCGCGATGGGGCGTTTCTGCTCCTCCATCTGAAGAGAATCGAGAAGGCTTCGGAGGTTCTGGATGGGCATGGTAACAAAATCGCCGATAGACCAGGGGCCTATACGCACCGCCAGCGCCTCCGCACGCAGCCGCACCCCTCCGCAGACTTCGCAGGGCTCCTCTACCCGGAAGATCTCCAGCTCCTCTCGCACGTGCTCCGACTCGGTCTCCCCCCAGCGCCGTTCGAGCCAGGGGAGCAACCCTTCGTAGCGCCCCTGATAGATGCGCTCCTGATCTTTCTCCCGAAAGAGAAGTTCCAGTCTTTCCGAGGAGCCTTGAAGAAGCTCCTCCTGAATCTCCTGGGGGAGGTCTTCGTAGGGGGGGGAGAGATCCCACCCCTTTTTCTCCCCGAGCTTGCGGATTTTATCGAGCATGTAGTGTTTGGTCTTCCAGGGGAGAAAGGCCCCCTCCAGCACCGATTCACCGGGGACTATCGCCCGGTGGGGAGAGAAGGAGGAGCGGCTTCCGATCCCCGAGCAGGAAGGACAGGAGCCGTGAGGATTATTGAAGGAAAAGAGGTTCGGCGTAATCTCCGGAAAGGGGAGATCACAGCCGGGGCAGACGAGGTGCTCCGTAAAGGAGAGGATTTGAGGCTCTTCCTCCCCCTCGGGGTGCACAAAAAAATCCACATATCCTTCAGATTCTTTCAGGGAGGTCTCCACAGATTCTGCAAGGCGGCTGCGGTGCTCCTCCCGAAGGCTGAGACGATCCACCACGATCTGGATGGTGTGTTTTTTGTTTTTCTCCAGGGGGATATCCTCTTCCAGCCAGGCGAGTTCCCCATTTACCCGAACCCGTAAGAAACCTTTTTTGCGTAGCTGCGCCAAAAGGTTACGATGCTCCCCCTTTTTGTTCCGCACCAGAGGGGAGAGCACCTCCACCCGTCGTCCCTCGTATGTACGAAAAACCCCCGCAACAATCTCATCCACCGAAGAGCTTCGAAGGGGCTCCCCGCAACAGGGGCAGCGGGGCTCTCCCGCCCGGGCGAAGAGCACCCGAAGGTAGTCGTAGATCTCCGTCACGGTTCCCACGGTGGAGCGGGGGTTATGGGAACGCCCCTTTTGCTCGATGGAGATGGCAGGAGAGAGGCCGGAGATGTCCTCTACTTCGGGCTTGGAGAGCATCCCCAGAAACTGCCGGGCGTAGGAGGAGAGGGATTCGATATAGCGCCGCTGCCCTTCGGCATAGATGGTGTCGAAGGCAAGGCTCGATTTGCCGGATCCCGAGGGGCCGGTGATCACCACCAGCTCGTTTTTGGGGATCTCCACGTTTATATTTTTGAGATTATGTTCTTTTGCGCCGCGAACGACGATTTTCTGCAACACGTTTATAGCTCCTCTCCGGGGCTCTCCCCAGAATATTACGGTATTCCGCGGCGGCTTCGAAATCGAGCTTCTCCACCGCCTGCCACATGAGTTTTTCCAGAGTCTGGGAATCCAGCTCTTCCAGAGATTTTCGAGAACGCTCCCCCGGGCTCTCCTCCGAGAGAAGCTCCTCCGGCAGAAGGGCCAGGATGGGCTTTTCGATGGAGGTGGGGGTAATGTTATGCTTTTTGTTCCATGCCTCCTGAATACTGCGGCGCCGGGCGGTTTCGTCTCGGGCGTAGATGATGCTGTCTGTGAGGCGATCTGCGTAGAGAAAGACCTCCCCCGCCTGATGTCGGGCGGCCCGGCCGATGGTCTGCACCAGGGATTTTCCAGAGCGGAGATAGCCCTCGCGATCCGCATCCAGAATGGCCACGGTGGAGACCTCCGGAAGGTCGATACCCTCTCGAAGCAGGTTCACCCCCACCAGAACGTCGATATTCCCCCGCCGAAGCTCCGTGAGCAGCTCCACCCGTTCAAAGGTGTTAAGCTCTGAATGGATGTACCGCACCTTAAATTTTAGGGATTCCAGGTACTCCGCCAGATCCTCCGAAGATCGTTTGGTGAGAGTGGTAACGAGCATACGCTCTCCCCGGGCCACCGCAGCGGTAATTTTATCCACCAAATCATCTACCTGATTCCGGGCGGGGAGGATGGTAATCTGCGGGTCCAGCACCCCCGTGGGGCGCACAATCTGCTCCACCACCTGCTGAGAGTGCTCCAGCTCCCAATCTCCCGGGGTGGCGGAGACGAAGAGAGCCTTCCTCATATACTCCCGGAACTCCTCCCACTGAAGAGGGCGGTTATCCAGCGCCGCAGGAAGCCGAAAACCGTACTCCACCAAAGTTTCTTTTCGGGAGCGGTCTCCCCGGTACATCCCCCGCACCTGGGGAAGGGTCATGTGAGACTCATCCACCACCAGAAGAAAATCCCGGGGAAAGAAGTCCAGAAGGGTTCCCGGAGGCTCTCCGGGCTCTCGGCCGTCGAGATAGCGGGAGTAGTTTTCGATCCCCGAGCAGTACCCTACCTCTTGAAGCATCTCCATATCGTAGGTGGTGCGGGAACGAAGGCGCTCTGCCTCCAGAAGCCGCCCCTCCCCCTGAAGCTGGGCCACCCGAAGCTCCATATCCCCTTCGATGGTGTTCAGGGCCTGGGCCACCGTGGCGGTATCCGTCACGTAGTGCTTGGCGGGAAAGAGCACTCCCTTTTCCTTCTCCTCCAGCTTTTTCATGGATACCGGATCCACCTCGGCAATTTCTTCGATCTCGTCATCGAAGAAGAGCACCCGAAGGGCGGTGTCGCTGTAGGCAGGGTAGATATCCACCACATCCCCCCGAATGCGGAAGACTCCGGGGGAAAACTCTACGTCGTTGCGCTGATAGTAGTTCCGCAGAAGCCAGGAGAGGAACTCCCGCCGGGGGTAGTGCTCCCCCCGGGAGAAGCGGAATATGGCCTCTTCGTAGTTTTTACGCTGCCCCAGGCCGTAGATGCAGGAGACGCTGGAGACCACGATAACGTCCCGGCGTTCCAGCAGGGCCTTGGTGGTGGCGAGGCGGAGCTTTTCGATATTTTTATTTACCGAGGCATCCTTTTCGATGTAGGTATCCTGAGCGGGGAGGTATGCCTCGGGCTGGTAGTAGTCGTAGTAGCTCACAAAGTAGTTCACCGAATTTTCGGGAAAGAAGGTTTTGAACTCGCTGTAGAGCTGGGCCGCCAGGGTTTTGTTATGGGCGAGCACCAGCACGGGGAGCTGACAGGCCTGAATGACGTTGGCCACCGTAAAGGTTTTACCGCTCCCGGTGACCCCGAGAAGGGTCTGAAAGGGGTGCTGCTGCTCCAGAAGCCCCCGGGAAAGCTGCTCAATCGCCCGGGGTTGATCCCCCTGGGGCTCCCAGGGAGCATGAAGTGCAAAGCTGCGTTCCATGAAATACCTCCATGTGAGGGATAGCTCCGAACTTTTCAAAAGGGCCGGCCAAAATATACAGCAACGCCAGCTATATGAAAGCATATAACTGGCGCTCGCTGCGTGTATTTTCGTGCGATCCTGCCTCTTTGTCGTGCAAAAGAGGCTAGGAGAAAAAATCCTTGTCCTGAAAATCTTTCGAGAAGATTTTTTGGGGATTTTGCTGTTCCGGAGAATCCTCGAAGGGCATATCCTCCTCCGGAATCTCTTCGGAGTAAGGCTCTGCGGAGGGTTCAAAAACCTCTGGAGTCTCCGAGGAAGCCTTGTCTTTTTTTCCAGCCTCCTCGGCCTTCTCTTCTTCTTCCTTCTTTTCCTCTGGGCGCGGCCTTCCCATGAAGGTGCCGTCTAAAATGGCGTCCAGCTCCTCTGCCTCAATGACTTCGAGATCCAGCAGATTTCTGGTGATGCTCTCCAGAGAATCGCGGTTCGCCTTAAGAAGTTCCCACACCGAATCGTAGGAACCCTCGATGATGGAGCGAACTTCCTGGTCGATGGCATAGGCTACCTCTTCGCTGTAGTTCCGGTCGTCCACAATATCCCTGCCGAGGAAAACTTCATGCCGCTTCCTCCCCAACGTTACCGGCCCGAGGCGATCGCTCATGCCATACTGCGTAACCATCTGCCGAGCGGTCTCGGTGGCCCGCTCCAGGTCGTTCTGCGCCCCCGTGGTGATATCCCCGAAGACAATCTCCTCCGTAACCCGGCCTCCCAGAAGGATGCAGATCCGGTTGAGAAGCTCCTTTTTGGAGATGAGGAAGCGATCCTCCTCGGGAAGCTGGAGGGTGTAGCCCAGGGCCTGATGCCCTCGGGGGATGATGGATATTTTATGCACCGGGTCGCTCCCCGGAAGCAGTTTGGCGATGAGGGCATGGCCGCTTTCGTGATAGGCGATGATCTCCTTTTCCTTAGCGCTGATGAGCCGGCTCTTGCGCTCGGGCCCCGCCAGGGTACGATCAATGGCCTCTTCAAACTCGGACATCTCGATGCGTTTCCTGGAACGCCGGGCCGCCAGAAGCGCCGCCTCGTTTACCACGTTTGCCAGGTCTGCCCCTACAAAGCCGGGGGTTCTCCGGGCGACCACGCCGAGATCGACGCTCTCTGCAAGGTTTTTACCCTTGGCATGCACTTCAAGAATAGCCTGACGTCCCTTCACATCTGGACGATCCACCACGATCTGTCGATCAAAACGCCCAGGACGCAGAAGGGCGGGATCAAGAATATCGGGCCGGTTGGTGGCGGCGATGAGGATGATTCCCGTGGAGACATCGAAGCCGTCCATCTCTACCAGAAGCTGGTTGAGGGTCTGCTCGCGCTCGTCGTGTCCTCCGCCGAGGCCGGCGCCACGCTGGCGCCCCACCGCGTCAATCTCATCAATGAAGACGATGCAAGGCTGGTACTTTCGGGCCTGCTCAAAGAGATCACGCACTCGGGCGGCCCCTACCCCCACGAACATCTCGACGAAGTCCGAACCGCTGATGCTGAAGAAGGGGACATCCGCCTCCCCCGCGGCAGCCCGGGAGAGAAGTGTCTTTCCCGTTCCCGGAGAGCCGAGAAGAAGCACTCCCTTGGGGACCTTGGCACCGAATTCCGCAAAGCGGGAGGGATCTTTAAGATATTCGATAACCTCCTGAAGCTCCTCCTTGGACTCGTCACACCCCGCCACATCATCGAAAGTCACCTTGGGGCGGTTGTCCAAGAAGAGCTTCGCCTTGCTACGGGCGAAGTTCATCACCTTGTTACCGCCACCCTGCATGTGATAGATGATGAAGATCCAGGCTCCGATGAGGAGAAGTGTAGGAAAGAGGGTGGACATGAGGCTCGCCCACCAGGGTGGTTTCTCCGGGGGTACTACAGTAACCTCAATCCCTTTGTCTACCAGTTTGGGAGCAAGATCGCTCACGCCGAGAGCATGCGTGGTGAAATCCTTGCCGCTGTCGAGCTTTCCTTTTATGCCGTTTTCATCGATCACCACGGAACGGACATAGCCCTCTTCCACGTAGTGCATAAAACTGCTGTAGCTGATTTCCTGCCCCTCCTGGGTATGCTGGCCCGGGGAGAGGAATGCATTGACGATGCTCACCACGAGCACGATCAACACAAGGTATAGCCCCAAGTTTTTGACGAGTCGGTTCAAATCTTCCTCACTCCTAATGCAATGAATTTGCTTCTGTTCCCGAGCATGCCGCAGCAAACCGTGTAGTACGTCATCCCTGACAGCTGCTTCTGCGATTCCCCAGGGAACTCCCCGGTGCCGCTATCAGGACACTCTGAAGATCAGTCTGTATGAAGTACAAAGACCTCATCCAGATTACGCCATCGCCCCGCATAGTCCAGACCATACCCCACCACGAACTCGTCAGGAATTTCAAAACCCCGGTAGTCCACAGGAACGGGCACTTTGCGCCGCTCGGGTTTATCCAGAAGGACGCAGGTCTTTACTGAGAGCGGCTCCCGCTCTTCCAGAAGCTTGATCAGGTAGGAAAGGGTGAGCCCCGTATCGATAATATCCTCCACAATAAGCACATGTTTTCCCCGGATATCGAGATCAAGATCTTTGTTGATCTTCACGATGCCGCTGGAGACGGTAGAATCGCCGTAGGAGGAGACGCTGATGAAATCGAAATGCAGATGAACCTCCCGATCCACCTGACGCACAAGGTCTGAAAGGAAGAGCACAGCCCCCTTGAGTACCCCCACCACTACCAGCTCCTGGCCGGCGTAGTCCTGGGAGAGTTTTTTTCCAAGGGAGGCCACACGTTCTGCAATCTTCTCTTTAGACAACAGAACTTCGCCTACTCTATAGGTCATCATTTCACATCCCTTTTGTTCTCAAAGATTTTTCGTTTTTCCGTAAAGAGTTTTCAGAGAGAGAGCATAACAACCGAGCTATTGTAACATGATTTTCTTCGGAAAACGATGGTGCATCGGGATATTTTGAAAAGCTTCTCCCTGCGCCGGGAATCCAGGCATCCTGGGCTCCCCAAAGAATTACAGGCCATAAGGGGTGAACCCACCAGGGGAGGATTTTTCGAAAAGGGGCAGTTTGCGCAGCATCTCCCATGGAAAGCCAATGTTCTAAGGAGCAGATCCGACCCTCCCCGGAAGAGGGGAGCGGAAGAAGGGCTTCGTACTCCTCCGAGGCGGTGAAAATGGGAGAAGGGGAATGAAGCATATCCGGCATGTCCAAACTCTCGGGAGAAGGGGAGAATCCCGGTTGCTCCTCTGCCGTTATGATCCAGGAGCCGCTTTTTCGGGAGAGGGAAAGATCGTCAAGGAAGATCTCCCCCGGCTCTATGAGAAGCTGCTTTTCAGGAAGAATCCAGGAGAGCATACCCGCACCACAGCAGAGATCCACCCCCCCCTTCCACTGGAAGCGCCATCGTCCGGAGGTACGGAGAAGCTTTTCGAGCTTTATCATGCGGGAGCGTGAGAGGGGGGAAAGGTCCAACCGTCGGGCCTGCTCCATGAGGGCCATTCGAAGATCCCAGGAAGAAAGATTCCGAGCAAGGGAGAGATCCCACGAGGAGAGAGCCATCGGCATTTCCCGCCGAAGCCGGGAGAGCATATCGCCGTAAATCTCTTCATCTCTCTCCCGGAGAATCCGCACATCCGAGGCGAGATCCGCCAGGTGCTCCCCGGCTCGGGCGTTGATATGCTCTTCAATTTGAGGAAGAAGTATCTGGCGGATGTAGTTTCGTGCGTAGGAGAGATCCTCGTTGGTGGCGTCCTCCTTCCAGGAGAAACCGTTCTGTTTGAGGAAGTCGCGCAGTTCCTGCCGTGCACATCCGAGAAGAGGGCGGACAATCCGTCCCCGTCTGGAGGGGACCCCCCCGAGCCCCCGAATACCCGTGCCTCGAAAGAGGTTGAAGAGTACCGTCTCCTGCACGTCGTTTTTAGTGTGCCCCGTGGCGATCCAGGCCTTGCCGTATTTTCCGGAAAGCTCTTCTAGGAAGGAGTATCGAAGTCTTCGGGCGGTGCTTTCCAGGCTTTCGTGAGGGTGGCGCTCTTCCTGGGTAATCACGTGCCGGCACTCCAGTGGGAGTTGCAGATCCGCCGCCAGGGAGGCGACAAATCGGGCATCCCCAAGGGAAGCTTCTCCACGAATGCCATGCTCTAAATGGGCCAGGATAAGCCGCTCTCGGGGAAGGAGCAGAAAGGCAAGCAACACGAGAGCTACGGAGTCGCTACCTCCGGATACTGCAAGAAGCAGAGGGGCAGTATCGTGAAGCCAGCCCTGATGCTTCCCCGCCTCCTCGAAACGTTCCTTCAAAGCCTGCGGCACCTGCAGCTTTCTTTCATCCTCCACGAAAGAGAACCTCCTAAAACGAACGAAGGCACACTCCGCATTCTAGGATGTGTGCCTTGCTTTTTTATTTATATATGCAACTGACTGTTTTTCAGCTACTGTGTACTGTGTGGTGGCGGTGAGTGGAGTCGAACCACTGACCCTACGGGTATGAACCGCATGCTCTTGCCAGCTGAGCTACACCGCCGAAAAATTGGTTGCGGGGGCAGGATTTGAACCTGCGACCTTCGGGTTATGAGCCCGACGAGCTTCCTGACTGCTCCACCCCGCGATCTTCTTTTGGTGCCGGGCGCGGGACTCGAACCCGCACGGACCCAGGCCCTCGGGATTTTAAGTCCCGTGCGTCTACCACTTCCGCCAGCCCGGCCAGCGAGAGCAATTATATGCATCTTTGGGGATCCCGTCAAGGACTTTCTTGAAGAAAGGCGATACTTTCCCGCTTTTACTCCATTTTCAGCCCCCGAAGACGGAAGAGGCCTCCTCTTGGGGCAGGAGGGGGAGAGACAGTTCCTGCTCAAGAAGCAAGGCCCGGGCATGCTCCAAAGCCTTAGGATTACGGGAGTTTCCCGAGAGCATCCGGGCAAGTTCTCCTATCCGCTCCTCCACTGAAAGTTCGCGAAAGAGGGTCTTTTCCCCCTCTCGGGAGACGAGAATATGCTGGTCTCCCATGGCGGCGATGGAAGCCTCGTGGGTAATGAGAATCACCTGAAAGGCACGGGAGATCTTTTTGAGCAGCCGCCCTGCCAGGAGAGCGCTCTCTCCTCCCAGGCCCGCCTCAACCTCGTCGAAGATGAGTACCGGCGGAAGCATTCCTTCGGGGCAGGCCACGTGCAGAGCCAGAAGGATACGGCTCAGTTCCCCCCCAGAGGCGATGGTTTCGAGGGGAGAGAACGCTTGCCCCCCTCTGGCGATGGCAAAGACAACATCTTCTGCCCCGGTTTTACGGATGGTGCTGCGGGGCTCGAAGAGTACCGAGAAGAGCGTATCCCCCATGCCGAGTTCTCCGAGGATCTCTTCCACCACACCCCGGAGTTCTGCTGCGGCCTTCTGGCGCTTCCGGCGTAGCTCCAGAGCCACCTGACGGGTCTTGCCGTGCACTTCTTTTCGCTTTTCCAGGAGCATCTGAAGCTCTTCCCGGCTTTCTCGATACCAGCAAAGCTCCTGCTGCATCTCCCGGAAGGCTTCGAAAAGCTCCTCCCCCGAGAGGGGGCCGAGGAATTCTCTGAGGTCCCGAAGGAACTCCAATCGCCCATCCAAAGCCTCCATGCGCCGGGCAAGATCCTCTTCGTGAAACTCTGTAAGGAACTTTCCCAAAAGGGAATGAAGCTCCCGGAGCGATTCAAGAGAGTTCTCCAGAAGCATCTGGTAGCGCCTTTTTCGATCCTTTCCCAGAATGTCTTCCGCTTGAGGAGGAAGCTCCTCCGAAGCTCTTTCAAGGAGAGAGAGCAGATCGGCGGGGTGAGAGTGCTCCTCCTCACCGAAGAGGCTTCCGAGAGAGCGAAACTGCTGGGCCAAAATTTCCTCCTCGGAGAAGCGTTCGAGATCCTGATTCCACTCGCTCTCGCTCTCGGGGCCGAAGCTCCACGCCTCTCCCCGGGAGACAAGATCTTGGTGTTTTTTAAGGTTTTGAGAAAAGTGGTCCCGTTTCTCCGAGAGGGTTCGGATGGTTTTTTCGAAGGCCACACTCTCCCGGATAGAGTCTTCCAGAGCCTTACGAAATTTCAGGAGTTCCGCCCCTCCATAGAGATCAAGGAAACACATCTGCCGCTCCCGCTGGAGGAGATCGAGTTGCGCATGCTGGCTCTGGATAGAGAGAAGGGCTGCGGTAATCTCCGCGAGTGTTCCCAGAGGTACCGTGCGGGAGTGCACAAGACCGCGGCTGCGACCATTCCTTTTGGTGCGCCTGGAGAGGATGAGGGACTCCTCCTCGGAAAAATCCCCGTGGAAGTCTTCGAGAATCTCCCCTTCCAGCACAGAGGACGGGATGTTCTCGAAGAGCGCCTCTACCTGGAGTTCCTCTTCTCCCTTGAGGATCATCTCTCCCGACCCCCGCTTGCCGCAGAGAAGTTCCAGAGCGCGGACGGCGCTGCTCTTACCCGCCCCGCTCTCTCCGGAGAGAACAGTAAAGTTACCGTTAAAGACAAGGCGGGCCTCCTGGATGCCTCCCACATTGCGGATAGAGAGTTCTCGAAGCACCAGATTATTCTTATTCTCCATTATCCTCGTAGGATCTCCCCCACTGAAATTTCTCCTGCAGCAGCGCATAGTAATCCCGCTCGGGGAGCGTGATGGTTTTGATGCACCTATCCTTCATAAGAGAGACCTCCAGACGGTCCCCCGGTATAATCTCGTATCCGAGCTGGCCGTCCTGGGTAAGCATAAGCTCCCGGTGATCCCCCATGGGAACAACGGAAACCGTATCCTCCCCCCCTAGCACCAGGGGACGGGCGTAGAGCGTATGCGCACAGATCGGTACGAGGAGCATGCAGGCCACATGGGGGGGGACCACCGGCCCCCCTGCAGAGAGAGCATAGGCGGTGGACCCCGTAGGAGAGGCGACGATCATGCCGTCCGAGGGTAGGGTGGTGATGTAGCGATCTCGGATATAGAGCTGCAAATGGATAAGCCGGGCAAAAGCCCCCTTGGTTACCACCAGGTCGTTCATGGCATACAGCTCATGCACCAGACGCTCTCCCCGCCAGACCTTTCCGGAGAGAAGGCAGCGATCCTCCACAGTGTGCTCCCCCTGAAGAATCCGCTCAATATGCTCCTCCGCCTTTGAGGGGTCTCCTGCAGCAAGAAAGCCCAGATTGCCCGCATTGATACCGAAAAGAGGGATATCATGCCCGAAAAGATACCGGGCCGCCCGTAGAAAGGTTCCATCCCCTCCGATAACCACCGCAAAGGAGACGGAGCTGCGCCACTCCTTATCAGGAACTCCGGGAATGCCGAGAATGGAGGCCTCAAAGGGGGGGGCCAAAAAGAGGATCTCCCGCTCCTTCCCCCAGAGGAGAAGACGATGAGCCAGCTCCACGGCCCGCTTTTTTTGTGTATTGACCAAAATTCCGATTCGGGATTCCACCGTGTACGCCCTCCTTTTCTTTAATGTGCAGTGCTATGGGATCTGCTCTTCCATGGCATGGGCCTCTTCCACTACCTGGGCGATTTTTTCCGGAGAGAGAGCATTTTTTGCGGCATCCCTGCCAAGATGGAAGAGAAACTCAATATTCCCCTTGGGCCCCCGGAGAGGAGAATAGTCCAGACCACATACGACGAAGGATGTCTGTTCCTTTACGAAGGCTCCCGCCTCCTGGAGCACCTCCCGGTGCACCTGCGGGTCGGAGACGACGCCGCCTTTGCCGAGCCGTTCCCGCCCCGCCTCAAACTGGGGCTTCACGAGAATCACCGCCTCCCCCAGAGGGGGGAGAATCTCATCGATCCGCGGAAGAATACAGGTAAGGGAGATGAAGGAGGCATCCATGCAACAGAACTGCGGGGGTTCATCGAAATCCCCCGGTGTGAGATGCCGAGCGTTGGTCCGCTCCATCACCACCACCTGAGGAGAGGTACGGAGCTTCCAGGAGAGCTGACCGTACCCCACATCCACCGCATAGACCCGGGAGGCTCCCTGAGCCAGAAGAACCTCGGTAAATCCTCCCGTGGAGGCACCGATATCAAGGCAACGAAGCCCCTCTACGGAGAGGGGGAAGACTTGAAAGGCTCGAAGAAGTTTATAGGCTCCCCGGCTTACCCACTCCTTATCCTGCTCCACCCGAAGATCCGCATCTTCGAAAAAGAGGGCACCACATTTGTCAGCACGCTGCCCTTCCACAAAAACTTTTCCCCCCAGAATGAGCGCCTTCGCTCGACTCCTTGATTCCACCAGATTTCTGGAGGTTAGGAGCGTATCGAGACGCTCTTTCTTTTTCTTCTCCACGAATAGATGCCACCACCCTCTGTACTGTAAGGCCGCAATCATCCCACTGCTCCTGCCGGGTCCCCTGGGGGATAAACCTATCCGGAACTCCTAGCGGAATAAGGGCGGAGGAAAGATTATTGTGATGGAGAAAGGCTCCTACGAGTTCCCCCACACCCCCTGCGGCGTTTCCTTCTTCGAGAACAACTATCTTTTGGTACCGCCCCCCGAGATCCCGAAGGAGGTCTTCGTCCAGGGGCTTCACAAATCGAAGATCCACAACTCCCGGAAGAGGGAGCCCCTCCTCCCCGCAGGCCTGCCGGGCCTCAAGAGCCAGAGGGAGGGTGCTTCCGACTCCCAGAAGGACCGTCCCCTCCCCCTCGCGAAGGATCTCTCCCTTTCCCCAGGGGAGGGGGAGGGCATCCTCCTTGCGGGCCAGCCTCTCCGGAGCATTCCCCCGGGGGTAGCGTACGAGTACGGGGCCCTCTTGAGAAAAGGCCTGGGAGAAGAAGAAGTTCAGATCCACCTCATCCCGGGGCGCCGCCAGACTTACGTTGGGGATGCTCCTACCCCAGGCGAGATCAAGAAGGCCATGATGGGTCTCCCCATCCTCCCCCACGAGCCCCGCCCGATCTACCGCGAGAAGCACCGGATATCGCTGCATCGCCATATCATGCACAAGCTGGTCCATGGCTCGCTGCAGAAAGGTGGAGTAGATACAGACCGCGGGACGCATCCCCCCCGCAGCCATCCCTGCAGCAAAGGTGAGCATATGCTCCTCCGCAATCCCCACGTCGAAAAAGCGCTGGGGGAAGCGTTTTTCGAAATCCCCGAGTTTGGTCCCCTCCTTCATGGCGGCGGTAAGACAGACCACCTGAGAGTCTTTTTCGGCAAGCTCCACCAGCGAGGCGGTAGCGGCAGCACTCCAGCTGCGGAGCTTCGAAGGGGGTCCCTCTTTTTTGGGCTTTCCCACCCCATGGTATTTAGCGGGGTTGTCCTCAGCTGGAACGTATCCTTTTCCCTTTTTGGTGATCACGTGAAGAAGCAGAGGGCGATGGTACTGCATGGCGAGATCGAAAATGCTCTCAAGTTCTTCTATATCGTGCCCGTCAAAAGGCCCCCAGTAGCTGAGATCCAGCTCTTCGAAAAAGTTTGTGGGTTGCAGAAGAGTTTTGACATGGGATTTGAAACGCCCCAGAATCTCCTCCAGTCCCTCCCCCTTGGGAAAGTTGCGGCACTGCTCCTTTACGGTCTCTTTGAACTTACGGTAAAAAGGCGAGGCGCTCAGATGGGCGAGATGGCTCGCAAGCCCCCCCACGCGCTTGTTAATAGACATTTCGTTATCGTTAAGAACCATGATGAGCCGGGTATCCAGATCTCGAGCGTGGTTCAGGGCCTCCATGGCCATGCCGTTGAGAAGCGCCCCGTCTCCGATGACGGCCATCACGTGATGCTTCTGCCCCAAAAGATCCCGGGCCTTGGCATACCCGAGGGCAGCAGAGAGAGAGGTGCTGCTGTGCCCCACATCGAAGGCATCAAAGGGGCTCTCGGTACGTTTCGGATAGCCGCTGATCCCCCCGGCGGTACGGAGCCCGGAAAAGCGATCTTTACGATCCGTGAGGATCTTGTAGGCATAGGCCTGATGCCCCACATCGAAGAGCACCCTGTCTTCCCGGAAATCGAAGGCCCTGAGGAGCGCCACGATAAGCTCCACAGTCCCCAGAGAGGAGGCGAGATGCCCCCCGTTGTGCATCACCGTGTGAATGATGGCCTTTCGAACATCCTCACAGAGCAGGGGCAGAACTCCCGGAGCAAGACGCTTCACATCCTCCGGTGAATGTACCGTATCCAAAACAGACATGGGGACCTCCTCCACTGATTTGCAATCCAAGATTAGGCAATTCTATTTTCCAGAAAACGGGGAATCTGTGCAAGCATTCCCTTCTCCGGCAATCCTTCCAGAGATTGAATCGCCCACTCCGTCTCCTCCCGGGCCTTCGCCTTGGCTCCTTCGAGGCCATACTGAGAGACAAAGGTTCGCTTCTCCAGAATGTGATCCTTCCCCGGTGTTTTTCCCAAAATTTCAGGGCTTGAGGTTACGTCAAGAATATCATCGATGATCTGAAAGGCTAAACCGAGATGCTCTCCGTATGCACCAATTTTTGCAAGATCCTCCGAAGAGGCTCCTCCGAGAAGGGCACCGCACTGGACAGAGGCCCGGATAAGGGCAGCGGTCTTCAGAGCGGCGATCTTCCATGTGAGATCTTCCTGTGAGCCGGGCTGCTCTGCATCAATATCCAGAGCCTGGCCACCGCAGACACCGTAGGGGCCTATGGCCTCTGCAAAGAGCCGGGCACTTCCGAGGGTGTGCTCAGCGGAAACTTGCAGAGCGGGGAGGCCATTCAATAAAAAGTGCATAGACCAGACGAAGAGCGCCCCCCCTGCGAGAACCGCCATGCCTTCGCCAAAGACTACGTGGTTTGTGGGCTTTCCTCTGCGTATTGTATCATCATCCATACAGGGAAGGTCATCATGAATCAAAGATCCCGTATGAAACATCTCCAGAGCAAGCCCCATGAGGAGCAAGGGCTCCCGGGAAGCTCCAAAGGGCTCCCCTCCGGCGATGCAGAGGGCGGGGCGAAGCCGCTTTCCCCCCGCAAAGAGGGAGTATGCCATGGCGTCATAAAGCTTCGGAGGGATGCCTCCGGCAAAGCGGGGAAGCTCCCGGGCACAGTAGGCTTCAAAATCCTTCCGCGCCTCTTCGAGAAATAACGCCGTTTGGGCATGCTCTTTTCCAGATTCAACCACGGAGATCCTCCTCCTCTTCCTCTTTTATTTTCTGCTCCTCGGTTACCTCTTCCTCAAAGGGGGTGACGGCGAGATTTTCTCCCACCAAAAAGACCTCCTGCTCCACCTGTTCAAGATATTTTCTGCAACTCTTAAGCTTCTCCGCTCCCTCACGGTAAAGCTTAAGAGCCTCTTCCAGGGGAAGGTTTTCCGCCTCTAGGGTGCGGCAGATGGATTCGATCTGTTTCATGGATTCCGAAAAACTCATCAAGGGATTCCTCTTTTCTCAATTGCAGAATTTGGTTACGTGTGATAGAATTCGCCTGTTTCGTGTTCGATAGGAGGTGGGGAAATGGCAAAGGTATGCGAGTGTTGCGGGCGCGGCCCTGCAACGGGAAACAATGTAAGTCACTCAAATCGACATACCCGGCGGCGGTGGCTTATCAATCTGCAGAGCGTTAAGGTCGATGTTGGCTGTGGCGAAAACAGAAAGATGAAGATTTGCACCAAGTGTCTCCGTTCCGGCAAAGTTACCCGGGCTGTGTAAACAGCCCGTTTTTTTGTATCCTCTCCCTGTCGGAAAGCGCAGCACCAGCGCTACTCCCACCACGCATACACCCCCAGAATTCCCCTCTTCAGGATCACCGTACAGTTCTCGCTCTCCCGCAGAATCTCGTTGCTTATGGCGTAGGGACAGTGGCGGGAAAGCGCCACATCCGTGAGATCCCACTTTGTCCCCCTGCTCGTCACCCCCTCGCAACTCTCCGAGAGCGGAAGAAGCGAGAAAACCGAGGGAGAAGAGGCGAAGCGCAGTTCCAGAGACTCCCCGGAACAGAGAAAAAAAAGCACCTCCTCAGAATCTCCAAGGGCAAGAAGGGGGATAGTCTCCCGAGCCAAGAAACCCACAGAGATCCCCAGGGCGCTGTAGAGGTGATCAAAACGCCCCCCCCATATCCCCGTCACCACTATGGTTCGAACCGACTCTCCCAGAGATGCTATTCGATGGAGAAGAACCTGATAGTCTGTCTCGTCCTTCTCCCGTGGAAGAAAGAGCCGCGGAACTCCCTTTTCTTCAAGCCAGAGAAGGGTTTCGGGATCTGCACTGTCACCGTCCCCCACAAAGGAGGCGGGGAGGAGATCTTCCCTCCGGCAGATGTTCGCACCGGAATCGGCACAGTGAAGCTCCCTCCCCTGAGCGGCCTTTCGGAACCACTCTGAAGAGGGGGAGCGACCTCCGCATACGAGAAGGAGATCCCGAGTTCCCGAAAAAGCAGATCGCGAGCTATGGTCCGAAGGGGTAACGAGACCCAAGACCTGAGGGAACACTACCTTACGATTCATCGAATCCTCCTACAGGCTGGCCTGTTCCAGAAGATCTTCCGCCTCTTCTTTGGAGAGCAGAATGTCCCTCGCCTTGGCTCCCTCCTGGGGACCCACGATGCCGAGATCTTCCATGCAGTCCACCAGCCGGGCAGCTCGGGTAAAGCCTATGCGAAGCTGCCTCTGGAGGCGGCTTGCGGAGGCGATCCCCGTATCCATCACCATCTCTACAGCCTCTGCCAGAAGAGGATCCTCCATACGGACATCCCCCCCGGCGCCTCCCGATCTCCCCCCGCTCCCACCGTTAATCTCTACGTATTCGGGCTCTCCGAAGAGTTCCGAAAGGTAGTCGATATAGCTCACGATGTAGCTCTCGTCGATCCACCCGGATTGTATCCGCAACGGTTTCGGAAGTCTGGAGGTGAGGTGCAGGCAGTCCCCTTTCCCCAAAAGCCGTTCAGCCCCCCCTGTATCGAGCACCGTCCGCGAGTCCGCCTGTGTGGGAAGCGAGAAGGCCACTCGGGCGGGGATGTTCGCCTTGATAAGCCCTGTAATGACATTCACTGATGGTCGCTGCGTTGCGAGAACAAGATGGATTCCCGTGGCCCGGGCCTTCTGGGCGAGACGGCAGATTTGATCTTCGATCTCTTTAGGGCTGGTCATCATAAGATCCGCCAGCTCGTCCACCACGATAACAATGCTGGGAAGCCGCTCCTGAAGAGGCTTTTTCTTGTTGTACCCCTTGAGATCCCGAGCACGGATTCCCGCAAAGAGGGCGTAGCGCCGCTCCATCTCTTCGATGGCCCAGCCAAAGGCCTCTACCGCCTTTTTGGGGTCCACCACGGGCTTGGCCAGAAGGTGGGGCATCTTTTCGTAAAGGGTCATCTCCACCCGCTTGGGGTCGATGAGAAGAAAGCGAAGCTCTTCGGGGCGCCGTAAAAAGGAGAGCCCGATAAGACAGTTAGAGATGAAGACGCTCTTTCCAGCTCCGGTGGTTCCAGCTACCAGAAGATGGGGCATCTCCTCCAGAGGCGCCACGATCCCTCTTCCGTCGATGCTGACCCCCATGGGAAGCGGAAGAAGAGCCCTGGTATTGGAAAAGACGGGATCCTCAATGAGAGAGCGAAGGGAGACGGTCTTTCGTGAAGGATTCGGTATCTCAATGCCGATATAGGGTTTTCCCGGTATGGGGGCTTCTATGCGCAGAGAGGAGACCGCCAGCGATACCGCCAGATCGTTGCTCAACCCCGCCACCTTGCTCACCTTGATCCCTGGAGCGAGCTGGATGCAGTACTGGATCACCGTAGGCCCCGCCACGGTCTCCACCAGAGATGCATCAATGCCAAAGGTGAGGAGGGTCTCTATAATCTTTTTACCCTTCTCCAGAAGTTCCTCGGTCTCCACCTCAATTTCTTCTTCATCCGGGGGCCCTAAAAGATCTACCGGAGGAGGAAAGCGTCCCGGCTCCACCTGAACAGGAAGGGTAAGCGCCTCCTCTTCCTCTGCGGTCTCTCCGTCCTCCCAGAACATCTCCAGATCATCGGGCCCCTGCTCTTGGGAGAGATCCTCGGAGGTCATCCGAGGTTTCTCGGTGTTCTCTCCCGCAGGGGCTTTGCGTATGGGGGGTGCCGGAGGTTTCACCGACCTCGCTATCTCTCCAGAGGAAGGAGGTACGACCTCGTGAGCGGAAAGGCCTTCTGTAGGAGCACCAGGGTACTCTTCTTCGAAATTCTCCGGCAGGGAGTGCAGATCCTGCTCCTCCCTCTCCTCCTTGGCCCCCGTCCTTCGGCGGATAATCTGAACCTCCTCAAGGGGCTCCACAACAGAGAGATCCTCCTCGGGGGGATCGTGAGATTCACCCTCTGAAGGGGTGTGTGACGCGGGAGAACCTTCTGGTTCAGAATTTTTTTTTGAGCGGGAGAAGAGTTTTGCAAATCCCCCCAGCAGTGCCGCCACGAGGGCATAGATGCTGTGGAATCGTTCGGAAAAGCTGAGGCCGTAGCAGAGGAGAGAGAAGAAAATCCCCCCCATGGCGAGGATAAAGGTACCAAAGAGCCCTATCGCCCCGAGAAGGCCCCGGGTGATCTCCTGCGAGAAGGCACCGGGGAGGAGAGGGGGAGCCCAGGAGACCACCCCGTGCAGCTCCGTAAGACCAAAAAAGATCTGGCAGGAGAGAAAGAGGCTGGCGGTGCCGAGTACCTGGTACCGCAAATTCTCCACCTGCCACCCCAGGAGACTGGCGAGGCATTGGTACGCGAGATGAAGCAGCGGGAGCACTACGCAGAAACCGTAGCGTTGGTAGAGCATTTCGTGAACCCGCCGCCCCAGATGCCCCGAAAGATCCGGAAAGATACAGGAGAGGAGATAGATATCTACCAGGAGAAGCCCTAGAACGAGAAGGGCACGCATAGTCCTGGAGGGGAAAAACCACGAAAAACCCCGGGATGTACCCTTTTCTGGGGGAGTGTTTTTTCTTCTTCTTCGGATGGGGGTATTCTTTTCTTCCATGCCTTCCGTCCTTTACGCACTGGATTTTTCGCAGAAAATCCGGCTCCTCCGGAAAGAGAGGTTTCTCTTGCCGGAAAAACCGGGTTTATGCGAGGCAAACCCAAGTATAGCACAGCTTTTTTTCGGAGGCGCTCCGGAATTTCAAAAATCAGGAAAAAGGAGGAAACCCGAAGGAGCCAGGAGGATCTTAAGGTGACGCATTCTGCTTGGCCCGAAGATGTTCCTGGTAGGTTTTGGAGAAGACGTGCGATCCATCTCCCCGAGCCACGAAGAAGAGGTAGTCATGCTCCTGGGGGTAGAGGGAGCCATGCCAGGACTCCTTTGAGGGGATGCAGATGGGCCCCGGGGGCAACCCCGCATGGCGATAGGTGTTGTACGGAGAGTCGATCTCAAGATCTTTATGGAGAAGCCTCTCCTTCTGGATTCCCTGCAAGCTCCAGGCATAGACGACAGTGGCACAGGATTGAAGGGGCATCTCCTCTGCTATCCGGTTGAGAAAGACTCCTGCCACGGTAGGGCGTTCGTCCTTGCGGAAGGCCTCTCTCTCGACAACGGAAGCGAGAATTCCCCGGCTGAGGAGATCCTGGAGCGAAAGAGAGAGGGTTTGGAGATTTTCTCCAAACGATCGCCACCACTCCCGGGAAGCCTGACGGATCACTTCATCGGCAAACTGAGAGCTTTCGGGTATCCGGTAGGTTTCGGGGAGCAGAAAGAGAATCCGCTCCTGCGGCTTCGGGGGGAGCCAGGGGAGGAGGAGAGGGGGATAGTTCTCGTTTCGGGAGAGGGCCGCATAGAGATCGGCGGAGCTGCATTGCGAGGGGGCCAGATGGACAAAGGTTTCCAGAGAAATTCCGGGACGGATGGTTACCTCCGGCAGGAGTGTAGTACCGTAGCGGGCGAACTGTTTTGCCACACTATAGGCCATACCGGGGCGGATGTGATAGGTGCCGGGTTTCAGACTGCGATCCGCCCCAAAGCGCACGAGCCAGCGAGAGAGTTCACGGGAAGAGGAGACCAGCCCCTCCTCCTGGGCCTGCCGGGCAATGGCAGAGGCCAGAAGCCCCCGCTGCACCGTAAAGGCTTGAGGAGCCCCCTCTTGAGAATGGGAGGCAAGGATCTCCCAAAGCCACACAGGTTTAAACAGATAGACAGCTCCCCCTGCAAGAAGTATGCCGCTGAAGAGCACGGCAAAACCCAAGAAACGTATTCTTCCCCTCATGCCTCCCCCTCCTCACAATCACAAGGTTCATCGGAAAACGCAAGAGCCTCCAAAGCCTTTCGGGCAGCACCATTCTCCGCTTCCTTTCGAGAGCCCCCGGAAGCCTCTCCCAAAAACAGAGCCCCTCCAAAGACAGCCACGTGAAAGAGGGGGTTGTGAGCGGTTCCTTCCTGACGAAGAAGTGTATAGACGGGAAGCTCTCCTCCGGTAAGCGTTTGATAGTGCATCTGCAAAAGGGATTTGTAATCCTGGAAGCTCTGCGAATCCTCCCGAAGAAAAATTTCATAGATTTTCCGCACCAGTCTCTCCGCCCCCGATCTCCCCCCGTCCAGATAGAGGGCTCCTACGCAGGCTTCGAGGGCATCCGCACAGATGGAGGGATTTTTCCTCCCCCCCTGGCGATCCAGCCCTCTTCCAAGGCGCAGTAGCCGCGGGATGCCAAAGGTTTCTGATCGTTTGGCGAGAGAGACCTCACAGACGATCCGGGCCCTCTGACGGGTAAGCTCCCCCTCCTGCCATTCGGGATGAGCGGCAAAGAGGATATCGCTTATCCCCAGTTCCAGCACCGCATCTCCCAGAAATTCCAGCCGTTCATTATCGAAGGAGAGCCCCTTTTCGTTGGCGTAGGAGGCATGGGTAAGGGCCTCCTCCAGGAGAGAAAAGGAAGAAAAGGTGTGGCCGATCTCCTGTTGGAATCGGCCACACGCCTGGTACCACCATTGCTGGTCCAAGGGCATAGCAGGAGACGTTACTCCGAATACCGCTGGAGAGCAAGGACGCCGTTATGTCCTCCGAAACCGAAGTTGTTCACAAGAATGTTGTTTACGGTACGTCCCCGGAGGGTCTCTGTCACCACGGGGATCTGACACTCCTCATCCAGGTTATCCAGATTTATGGTGGGATGCACAATCCCTTCCTCGATGGACTGAAGGGCCGCAATGGCCTCCAGGGCTCCTGCAGCTCCCAGGGCGTGCCCCACCATGGATTTGGTAGAATTTACCAAAAGGTTATCCATCTGCTCCCCGAAAAGGTTCCGGATCGCCATGGACTCCATTTTATCGTTCAGTTGCGTGGAGGTTCCGTGGGCATTGATGAGATCCACCTCGGAGAGTTCCCATCCCGCCTGTTTCCGGGCAATGTCCATGGCCCGGCGGGCTCCGTCTCCGGAAGGCTCCGGAGCGGTGATGTGATAGGCATCGCAGGTAGCACCGTACCCCTTGAGTTCCGCATAGATGTGGGCTCCCCGATTCAAGGCGTGGGAAAGCTCTTCGAGGATAAGTACCCCTGCCCCCTCACCCATAACGAAACCATCCCGATCCCGGTCAAAGGGACGGGAGGCCCTGGAAGGGTCATCATTTCTTCCGGAAAGAGTCTTGTTCGCCGCAAATCCCGCCACCGCAATGGGGGTTATGGCAGCTTCTCCACCTCCGGAGATAATAACCTCCGCATCCCCCCGCCGGATGGCGTGGGCGGCCTCTCCCATGGTATGAATTGCGGTGGCACAGGCGGTAACCACAGACATGTTGGGCCCTTTGGCACCGTGTCGCATGGCGAGATACGCCGCAGACATGTTGCTGATCATCATGGGGATGAAAAAGGGACTCACCCGGGAGGGTCCCTTCTCATGAAGGATCTTGTAGTTCTCGTGGGTGGTAGTAATCCCCCCCTCGCCGCTTCCGAAGTAAACCCCGAAAGTATAGGGATCCACCTTAGAAAGATCGATCCCTGAATCCTCTATGGCCATTTCAGCCGCTCCTACCGCGAAATGGATGACTCGGTCGGACCTCCGAACTTCCTTTTTTCCAAGGTAGACTTCCGGATCATATCCGGAGACCTCTGCGGCAATACGAACTGAAAAGTTTTCCGTGTCAAAAAGTGTGATGGGGTTTACGCCGTTTTTTCCCTCCGCAAGAGCCTTCCAATAGTCGCTCTTGCCGCATCCGATGGGACTGACGACTCCCAGTCCTGTAATTACGACTCTCCTCAAGCTAGGCCACTCCTTCGAGGTCTTTAGAAAAAATCCGAAAGACCTGTTGATATGACGTTCCTCCCAAGAGAAAACCGAGGGGGGAAGGAGCCCCCCCCGATCACAATGTGTACGCTACCCCTCGATACCGAGCTTTCCTTTGATGTACTCCAGGGCCTCTCCTACGTTGGTGAGCTTTTCTGCATCCTCATCGGGAATTTCGATGTCGAACTCCTCTTCGATCCCCATGATGAGTTCCACGATATCGAGAGAATCTGCACCAAGATCCTCCACAAAGGAGGCGCTGCCCGTAATCTTCTCTGCATCCACATCAAGACGATCAATAACGATCTCCTGCAGACGAGATGTGACTTCATCCATATTCATATCTTCACCCCCTTTCCAGAAAACCTTTTCTCTTTTTTCCTTTATTACATTACCATGCCACCGTCCACATGAAGGACCTGGCCGGTAATATACCGGGCATCCTCAGAGACCAGAAAGGCTACCGCCTTGGCTACGTCTTCAGGGGTTCCCAGAGAACCCAGGGGGATGTTTTTCATATACTCTTCCCTTGCGCCCTCCGTGAGAGAGCGTGTCATGTCCGTAAGGATGAACCCGGGAGCCACAGCGTTCACGGTGATTCCCCGGGAAGCGTATTCCCGGGCCACACTCTTGGTGAGGCCGATAACCCCCGCCTTGGCGGCGGAGTAGTTTGCCTGTCCGGGATTTCCCATAACCCCCACCACAGAACTCATGTTGACGATACGCCCCCACCTCTGCTTTGCCATGGCACGAACTCCCTGGCGGATACAGTAAAAGAGGGAGGTGAGATTCGTCTGAAGCACCTGATCCCACATCTCGTCTTTCATGCGCATGAGGAGGGAGTCTCGGGTAATTCCTGCATTGTTCACCAGAATAGAGACGGGACCAAGATCTTTTTCCACCGATGCGTAGAGAGCAGCCACATCCTCGGGGTTGGAGACATCCCCTCCGTAGGCTCCTGCGGTTCCTCCCCCTTCACGGATGAGACGCACCACCTCTTCCGCCTCTTCTCGGGAGGAGCGGTAGTTTACCCCTATCACATGTCCGCGCGAGGCAAGTTCAAGAGAGATCGCCCTGCCGATTCCCCGGCTTCCTCCGGTAACGAGAGCTATCTTTTGCTGTATGGGATCTGTCATCTTATACCTCCTGTAGAAGAGATGCAAGCCCCCGACACTCCTCCACGCTTCGAACGTTGAGAATGCGGGCATCCTTGTCGAGAATGCGCTTTGCCAGCCCTGCAAGGACGTTCCCCGGCCCCAACTCAAGGAAAACGTTCACCCCCGCATGGCGCATAAAGGCCATACTCTCGGACCAGCGTACGGGATGATCCGTCTGAAGGAAGAGGGCATTCTGCACCTCTTCAAGGCTCTCCACGGGGGCTGCGGTAACATTCGAAACAATGGGAACCGATGGCACTTTCCAGGAGATGGTTTCAAAGGCATTTCGCATCCGGAGCGCCACATGGTGCATGAGAGAGGAGTGGAAGGGAGCGCTCACCTTCAGGGGGAGGGCTCTCTTGGCACCACGCTGAAGAGCGAGTTCTACCGCCCGCCCAACCGCCTTCGTCTGCCCGGAGATCACCGTCTGGTTGGGGGCATTGAAGTTCACCGCCTCACAGACCTCATCCTGAGCGGCCTCTTTACAGAGAGCCACCACATCTTCCGGAGAGAGCCCCATGATAGCTGCCATAGTACCCTCTCCCAGGGGGACCGCCTCCTGCATAAGCTGCCCCCGGAGATGGACCAGGGAGAGGGCCTCTTCGAAGGAAAAGGTTCCCGCCACCACGTGAGCGGTATACTCTCCCAAGCTGTGCCCCCCCATGTAGCGAGGGTTCAGGGAGAGGCCGAGATCTTCCGTCAATACTCTATAGAAGGCCATTCCCATCGTCAATATGGCAGGTTGCGCAAATTCCGTTTTCTGCAGTTTTTCTGCAGGGCCGGAGAACATGATGCTGCTTAAATCGAAGGAAAGGGCTCGATCGGCCCGACGAAAGGTCTCCCGGGCAGCGGGGAAATGTTCCGCCAATTCAAGACCCATTCCGACCTCTTGCGCTCCCTGTCCCGGGAATAGCAGTGCTAGAGACATGACAACCTCCTTCTCCGTCGCTTCTCTCTGGGGAAAAATTCTTGAGGGAAAACTCCTACAACATTTTTTTCAAATCTTCAAGCCTTTCGGAAATCCCCGAAAAAAAGCTCTCCACAATGGCCGCACAGGGCTCAATGCTGTTCACCATCCCCGCAGACTGTCCCGCCATGAGAGACCCCCAATCCGCATCCCCCTCCATAACAGCGGATCGAAGTTTTCCCTCTCCCAGGCGCTCGTACTCTTCGAGGGGAACCTTGCGTTTATCCAGATCGTCAAAGGCGCTAGAAAGTTTATTTTTAAGACAGCGCACAGGATGCCCCGTGGGGCGCCCCGTAACGGCAGTGCTCCGATCCCCGGCCTTCAGCACCGCAGCCTTGTAGTTTTCATGTATGCGGCACTCCTCGGCACAGAGAAAGCGAGTCCCAACTTGAACGCCCTGGGCTCCCAAGGCAAAAGCCGCGAGAACTCCCCGGGAATCCGCAATCCCTCCGGCGGCGATGACCGGCAGAGAGACCGCCTCCGCAACCTGAGGAATGAGGCACATGGTGGTGGTCTCTCCGATATGCCCCCCAGCCTCAGTTCCCTCTGCAATGACGGCATCCGCACCCTGCTTGGCCACCCGCCTGGCATGGCTCACCGACGCTATCACGGGAAGCACCAGAGAGCCCAGCGGTTTCATGCGTTCGATCACCTTGCCGGGAAACCCCGCTCCGGTGGTAACCACGGGAACTCTGTGGGCTGCCGCAAGCTCAAGAGCATCATCCGCCGTGGAGGACATGAGCATGATGTTCAATCCGAAGGGCTTATCCGTAAGCTCCCGGACGAGGCGAAGCTCTTTATCCAGAAGCTCTGGGGGCATGTTCGCTGCCGCGATAACCCCAAGGCCCCCCGCGTTGCTCACTGCCGCAGCAAGACGAGCGTCCGCCACCCAGGCCATGCCTCCCTGGATAAGAGGATAGGAAATTCTCAGCAATTCCGTTATCTTCGTAGTTACCGCCATACCATCTCACCTCACGCAGTGAAAAATACTGCCCCATAGGTCATGCCAGCTCCAAAGCTGCAAAGGACAACCTTCTGCCCCGGTGCAACATGCCCCTTCTCCCGAGCCTCGTGGAAAGCTATAAATACCGAGGCCGCCGAGGTGTTGCCGTATTTGTCGAGATTAACAAAGGTCTTCTCCTGGGGAACTCCAAACCGCCCGAGCACCCCGTCAATAATACGGAGATTTGCCTGATGAAAGATCCACAGATCCACTTCCTCCGGAGCGATGCCGCTCTGCTCGCAGAACTCTCCGAGAAAGGGAGGAAGCTTTCGATTAACAAACTTGAAGACGTCGTTTCCTTTCATATAAACATAATGTTTTTTCTCTTGCAGACTCTCGGGAGAGGCGGGACACGCCGAAAGCCCTCCGGGGAAGGTGATGAGATCTTCTTTATCCCCCTCGGCCCGCAGGCTTGCTGCGTGGAAAGAACGCCCTCCCTCGGTACCCCGGCTCAGAACGAGGGCTCCCGCCCCGTCGCCGAAAAGAACGCAGGTATTGCGGTCTTCCCAGTCGATCATCCGGGAGAGCACCTCTGCGCCGATGACCACCACGTGGTTCCAGATCCCTGCGGCGATGCCACTGGCGGCGGTAGTGATGGCGTAGATGCAGCCGGTACATCCAGCCTGAAGGTCCATGGCTCCCGCATGCTCCGCTCCGAGCCCCGCCTGCACCCGAGCCGCCACGGAGGGGAAGAGGGTATCCGGGGAGTTGGTGGCCACGATGACCATATCAAGATCTTGGGGATCCACCCCCGCCTCTTCAAGGGCTTTACGGGCAGCACCGAGAGCAAAGGTGCTGGTGTGCTCTCCAGGTTCCGCAATGCGGCGCTCCGAAATCCCCGTACGCTCCCGAATCCACTCGTCCGTAGTGTCGACTATTTTTTCAAGATCCTTGTTCGTCATCACCCGTTCAGGCATGCATATCCCGGAACCTCGAAAGGATACGGGATGCCCGGAAAAAAGCGTCATATTCTTCTCCCCTCTCGCTCAAGCTCGTTTCGAATCGTCTGCACTCCATCACTTTTAGCAAAATCGTGGGCAATCCGGAGGGCCCCCGCCACGGCCCTGGCTTTGGAACCTCCGTGAGCCTTGATAACCACACCGTCCACTCCGAGAAGGGGGCTCCCCCCGCGATCTTCGTAGTCGAAACGGTGCCGTAAACTTCGTATCATAGGATACATGAGCATGATGCCAAGTTTCGCAAGAAAACGTTTCGAGACCTCATCTCGAACGGTTTTGTAGAGAACATCTCCGATGCCTTCCATGCACTTGAGAAGCAGATTCCCCGTAAAGCCGTCACAGACCATAACATCCGCAGGGCCCCGGGGAATATCCCGTCCCTCCACATACCCCTTGAAGTTCAACCCGCTCTGGGAGAGCATCTCCCGGGCTGCTGTAAGGACATCCCCCCCCTTGATATCTTCTTCGCCGTTGGAGAGCAGAACGATCTCCGGATGGGGGACATTCAAGAGAGAACGCATATAGACCTCCCCCACGAGGGCAAATTGAAAGAGGTTGATGGCATGACAGCGCACGGTGGCTCCCACATCGATGAGGAGGGAGGGACGGTCAAAGGTAGGAAGGGGAATCCCCAATCCAGGCCGATCAATACCGGGAATTCTCCCGACTACGAGAACACCTCCCGCAACAATAGCCCCGGTGTTTCCTGCAGAGATGCACCCCTTAGCTTCCTTGGAGCGCACCAGCTCCATGGCGAGACGCATGCTGGAGCGTTTTTTCTTACGAATCGCCACAGAAGGGGATTCGTCCATGGCAATAACTTCTTCCGCATGTACCACATGGAGGCGGCTTTTCAGCGAGGGAGGGCAGTCCTCCAGGAGGATCGTTATCTTCTCTCCATCCCCCACAAGGGCGATTTCCAAATCCTCGCAGCGAGAACACGCCTCCACCGCTCCCCTGACGATTTCGCCGGGAGCGTTATCTCCTCCCATGGCATCCAATGCAAGAAGCATTGTCAGCACCTCACTTCCGTAATAACCTTTACGTCTATCCAGTGCGGAGAGGAGTTCCTTCCGTAGCTACTACGATGTACCGTCCTACGAAGATCTCCACGTCTTCTACTCTCGTACGAACACTCACAACATATTTGTTACCCTTGTGAACTCCCACTTTCGCTCTCGCAATCAACTTATCCCCCACGTAGGCGGGGCGCTTGTACCGAACTCTGCCGGAACCTGTGACCACCGTATCCGCCCCGATAACGGCAATGGCAAGAGAACTCGCCTGAGAATAGATATGATGATCCCACACGATTCCGGTATGACGAAAGGCCATCTCTTTAGTGGCATGAAAAACAGAGAGGGCCCAGGAGTTGGGTTCCAGCTCCAGAAGCTCTCCTACTACCTCGTCACACCTCATGGAACGAAGACGGCTCGTGGCCTTCTCCGCCATCTGTCGCATGCGCTCCCGCAGTTCGGGAATCCCGAGAAGTGCCCGGTCAAGGCGTATGGTACTGATACTTACGTCAAGCAACGAAGCAAGCTCCTCGTCCGTGTACAACGGATTGCCCTCAAGCAGGGAACACAAATTAGAATGTCGCTGTTTCCGGATGTAGGAACGTGCCAAAGCGCTCTCTCCTTTTTAGCAGCTGGTGATAACACAAACCGTCAGTAAGTATAGAGAAAGGATGCTTTTCGGTCAATAGCGAAGAAGGAGGAACATGATTTCTGCTCCTCCTTCTTTATCCCTTTTCTCGCGAAAAACTTCGCAAAAGACCTTCGGAAAGCCTACAGCTCTTTCACGTCTTTAAGCACTTTTCTTCCCCGGTAATAGCCGCATTCGGGGCAGGCGCAGTAGTTCATCGCCATCTCGCCGCAGTGGGGACATACGCTGAGCGACGGAGCAGACAGGGCACCGAGCCAGGTGGCCTTACGCTTTGCCGTTTTGGTATGGGATACTCTCCTTTTAGGAACTGCCATGGTTACTTCCCTCCTTCTTCTTCAGAAAAGTAGATTGCCTTCAATGAGGCGAGTCGTGGATCTATTCTTTGGGCTGCACAGGAACAGAGATGCTCGTTACGATCCGTCCCGCATTCGGGACAGAGCCCCCGACAATCCTCGCGACAGAGAAGAACCCGGGGGAGGGATTCTAGAAAAGTTTCCCAGAGAGACTCCCGAAGGAGCACTCCCCTTTCCAGAGAATCTACCACCACAAGTTCCTCCTCCATCCCCTGGAGGCCTTCTCGGGAATCTTCCGCAAGAAAGATGTACCGCAAAGATCCCTCTATCTCCTGACGGAGAGGTTTGAGGCATTTTGCACACTCCCCCTCCGCTTCCGTCCGAACAGAAAGGATAACACAAAGATGCCTCTCATGCCAATCATATTTTACAATAAAAATGAGTCCTTGGGGAAAGACCAGATCCTGCCCGTACATTTCCACCCCGAAGGGGGTGGCATTCTCCCAGGTAAGGGTTCCCTCCCCAGCAGATCCATCCCGAAAAATACGTATCTGCCACTCCTCGGGGCAGGCGGTATAGGTCTTCATTTTTGTAAGGGGGACAATCAGGAGACGAGTTCCTTCGTGTCCCGGGCAATAACGAGTTCCTCGTTTGTGGGGACGATCATGAGAGCCACCTTGGAGCTTTCCGTGGAGATAATGGCTTCTTCTCCCCGAACCCGGTTTTTCTCCTTGTCGAAGACCGCTCCGAGGAAGCCCAGCTCCTTGCAGACCATCTCGCGAATAAGGGCGCTGTTCTCACCGATGCCTGCAGTGAAGACCACAGCGTCGACACCGTTCATGGCCGCCGCATAGGAGCCGATGTACTTCCGGATACCGTAGCAGAGCATCTCCAGAGCAAGCTTGGCCCGGGGATCTCCCTGAGCGGCTCCATCCTCTACATCCCGGAGGTCGCTGCTGATGCCGGAGATACCGTGAACGCCGCTCTTTTTATTGAGGATCTGGGCCATATCCTCCGGAGCTATCTTCTGATCCTGCATCACCTGGAGTACCAGGGAGCAGTCCACATCACCACAGCGGGTCCCCATGAGAACCCCAGGAAGAGGAGTGAATCCCATGCTTGTATCCACGGACTTGCCATGCTTCACCGCCGCAATGGAGCTGCCGTTTCCGAGATGGCAGGTAACGATCTTGAGATCTTCGGGCTTCTTTCCGAGAATTACCGCAGCCCGATCCGCCACGTATCGGTGGCTGGTGCCGTGGAATCCATAACGCCGCATGCCGTACTCGGAGTAGTATTCGTAGGGGACCCCGTACATGTAGGCATAGTTGGGAGCGGTCTGGTGAAAAGCGGTGTCGAAGACCGCCACCTGGGGAATCTCCGGGAGGATCTCCTTCATGGCCCGGATACCCGTGAGGTTTGCGGGGTTGTGCAGGGGAGCGAAGGCGCAGCACTTGTCGATGGCCTTCATGACTTCCTCGTCAATCACCACGGAGGCGGTAAAATCCTCTCCTCCGTGAACCACCCGGTGCCCTACTGCGGTAAGCTCTTCCAGACTTTCCAGAACTCCATGCTCCTTCGAGAGAAGAGCCTCGAGAACAAGCTGCACCGCCACCTTGTGGTTGGGGATATCCCGCTCTTTGGTTACCTTATCTCCCTGGGCAGGGCTGTGCTTCAGCAGAGATCCCTCAATGCCGATACGCTCCACCAACCCTTTGCCGAGGGCAGATTCTTTTTCCATGTCAAAAAGCTGATACTTCAATGATGAGCTGCCGCAGTTCAATACCAGAACTTTCAAAATGATGGCCTCCTTGACCTTTTGTTCTCCTCCAGGTTATAGGATAGAATCCTATACTCAAGGAGGGATATTCCTATGACGATATGCCGTGTGGCGGGCATCGTGGCCGAATACAACCCCCTACACCGGGGGCATGCGTACCATATGGAGGAGACGAAGCGTACTCTCGGGGCAGAGGCCCTGGTGGTGGCGCTTTCGTCGGATTTTCTGCAGCGGGGGGAACCCGCCTGCGTGAACAAGTGGACACGAACAGCCATGGCGCTGGAATCTGGAGCAGACCTTGTACTGGAGCTTCCCGCTCTTTTTTCCTGCCATAACGCTTCGGTCTTCGCCAATGCGGGGGTGGATATTTTGGCCGCCACAGGAGTAGTAACCCATCTCTCCTTCGGCATGGAGAACCCCGAGGCACCCCTCGAACCGCTGGTGGACATTCTATTGCAGGAGCCCCCCCATTTCAAGGCGGAGCTTCGAAGCTTTCTCAATCTCGGGCTCTCCTACGCTGAAGCCAAAAGCCGTGCCCTGGAGAGTTGCCTGCGGGGAGAGATCCTTCTTCCCCTGGGGAAACCGAATAACATTCTTGCTCTGGAGTACGTCAAGCGCGTCCGGGAGAGGAGATACCCTCTGGAGACGGTGCGTATCTGCCGTAAAGGGGGGGGGTATCATGATCCGAATCCTCAGGCTTTTTCCAGTGCCACCGCCATCCGGAGGCTCCTTTTTCAGGGGGAGATCTCCCAAGCCCTGGATCTGCTCCCCGAGAGTTCCGGCAGGCTTCTGGAGGAAGACCTTCGCCGGGAGCGCTGTATCACAAGCTTTGATACTCTTTGGCGCGTTTTCCAGGGGGTGCTACTCTCCCGATCCCTGGAGGAGCTACGCTCCTTTGCAGAGATCCGGGAGGGGTTCGAAAACCGAATCTCCCGCAGCATGACCGAGAGCGAGAGCTGGGAGAACTTCATTGCAAGCTGCAGCACCAGACGGTACCCCCGCACCCGGGTGCAGCGTCACGCCGCCCATATTCTTCTGGGGCTGGACCACTGGACCAATCGAGCCGCCCAACGTCTGGGTCCCCCCTATATCCGGGTTCTGGGCTTCTCTTCCCAGGGAAAGGAGCTTCTTCGGGAGATGCGCACAAAAGCCACGCTCCCCATTGTATCAAAAGCCGCCTGGGGAGATCAAAAAAGTTTTGCCCATCAGGTGATGCGTTACGAACATCGCTGCGCCGCGCTTTGGGAAGTTCTGGTTCCTCACTCCCAAAAGGGGCGGGAAAAGAGGCAGCGCGTTATAGAGATTCCGTAAAATCCTCCTCGGGGAGGGGGAATTTTTCCCGAAGCCTCCGGTAGACCCCGGGAGGAACAAGCTTCTGCACCGATCCCCCAAACCGAAAGACCTCCTTGATGGAGCGGCTGGAGAGATAGGAGTACCGCGCATCCGTGGCGATAAAGAGGGTTTCAATCTCCGAACCGAGCTGCCGGTTCATCTGGGCGAGCTGGAACTCATATTCGAAATCCGAAAGGGCCCGAAGCCCTCGAAGAATGATCTTGCTCCGCTGTCTTCGCATGAAATCCACCAGAAGCCCTTCGAAGGAGCAGATCTTCACGTTAGGAAGATGACTCAGCGCCTCCCGGGCCATGGCCTCCCGCTCCTGGATGGTAAAGGTGGGAACCTTCTGAGGGTTGTGAAGAATGGCAAAAACGACCTCATCGAAGAGGGCGGCGGAGCGCTCCGTTATGTAGATGTGGCCGTTGGTGCAGGGATCGAAAGATCCCGGATAGACCGCACGAATCATCCCTGCTCCCCTCCTTCAAGAGGTTGCAGCGGCTCCGGAGAGGCGTGAAAGTAGGTGAGAAGCGTTTCGCCGTAGGACTTCTCCCGACGCTCCATATGGGGCAACCCCTGGGGGCAGGGCTCCCGTTTGCTGTGTTCCAGCACAAAGACCCCTCCAGGAGCCAGAAGAGAGGGATTGTTCTCCAGAAGTTCCATCACCGCCGGAGGCCATCCTTCGCCATAGGGGGGATCTGCAAAGATGATGTCGAAAGAGCGCCCCTTACGGGAGAGATAGGGGACAGCACGGGCCACATGGGAGCTGACGATCTCGACCCCCAAAGGCTTTCCCTCCTGAAGGAGCTTTCCCCGCTGCTCCCGAAGAAGCTCCACCGCCACCACAGGAGATGCCCCCCGCCGGGCTGCCTCAAAGGCAATCTGCCCGGTTCCTGCGAAGAGGTCGAGAAAGGATCTTCCCTCCAGAGAACCTAGGGTGCTGAAGAGGGCAAGCTTGACCTTTCCCGAGGTGGGACGGATGCGAGAACTCACGAGGCGGTACTCCTCCCGAGGTTTTCTTTGAAGAGATTCCCCACCTCTTCGAAAGCCTGGAGCACCGAGGGAGTGCGGCACGGCACGGTGGCAGGATCGAACTTGAGCAGAGTCTCCCCCTCCCGGGGAACCAGACGAAGATAGAACCGCTGCTGGTACCCTTCGTCGTAGGAGATGATGAGGAGCAGAAGCTCCCCTTCAGGACCTCGAAAGACTTCTTTAAGGGTCCATCCTCCGCTGCCGTTCTCGCCGGAGGCCCCAGTAAAACTCTGGAGCACTTCGGAATATGTGAGAGGGAGAACCCCCTCAAACCTGCTATGCATGGCTGCCTCCTTCGAACTCTGCTTTTCATGAAGCCAGGGGGAGCACTTCCTCACCTGTACCATGTAGGATTTTTTCCCCAGATCACGCCATTTTCTTCCGTACTTCGTTTCGAGGTGATCGGGCAGCTCCTGAAGCACCTCACCGCTCTCCAGGGCTGGATGGGCGCCGAGACGGCTCCGCACCTCTTCGGCATACCATCCTTCGTCGGAGACAAAGGAGAAGACCCCCTTCGTCACGAGAACCCCTGCAAGAACATCCGCAAATCTGCGGGTGGTAACCCGGCGCTTGGAGTGTTTTTGTTTGGGCCAGGGACAGGGATAGTTCATATAAATAGCCTCAACCCCCTCCCCGGAAAAGCACTCCCCCAGAAGGAAGCGCACATCCCCATGCAGGAGATAGACGTTGCGAACCTCCTGCTGTCGGATACGTTTAAGGGCCTTATGAATACAGGCAAGAGAAATTTCCACACCCACCACAGGGTTTTCGGGATATTCCTCTCCCAAGCGCATAAGAAATTCTCCGTTACCAAAGCCGATCTCCACCACCGCCTTCGTTCCCGGAAAGGCGGGAAAATGGAAGGCATCTCCCTCCACAGAGGGAGCAAGCAGAATGTCACCGTACGTACGTTTCATCCTCCCCAGAACTCCTTATCTTCATATGTGCTCTCCTCGGGAAAGCCGTTTCGAAGTGCATCTTCTCCCCAAGGCATTCTTCCAGAGAGGCCATTATACCGTTTCGGCGAAAAAAGAAAAATTTCTTTTCAAAAAGTATGATCTCCCCTCCCCCAGAGAGAAAATCTCATGAGCTTTGCGGAGCTTTGGAGAAACCTTCTAAAAACCTTACAAGAGGGTACCCCACAAGAAAAACCCCCGGTGCCGCAAGGCTCCCGGGGGAAGTGCTATTCCTGAAAGGAACAGTCGGAGATCCTAGTGGGCCGTTCCTGCTTATATTGTGACTTTGGTTGAACTCCAGGAGCCGGAGCTTGTGTGTTCCCGGCAGCGACCACAGTGGTCGGCGAGTGCAGCTTTGCGTCGCGGAGAGCCGGTGCTGGCACAGGACGTGCCAGCAAGCCCCAGTCGCGCCATGGACGGCGCGTCTGGGGCGACGGTTCGGAGCAGCAAAGCAAGGGAGCGGTTTCGCCACTTTCGGAGCAGAGGGAACACACAAGCGGAGGCTCCCATCCAAGATCACACTATAACGTGGAACAGCCCACTAGACGAGTTACTCTTCGATTTGTGCAATAATCTTTTCCGGCGTCTCGTCACTGGCGATGACCTTCATGATTCCCGGAAGGTATTCGTCCATGGTGTTCACTGCAGGATAGATGGCGTGGGTGATGAGGGGCACCGAAAGCTCCACGCCTTCAAAATCCAGACTGCTCTTGTAGCGAATCTCTCCATCGCTGAAATCCATCTCGAAGTTCCCAATGAAAAGACCGTAGTTTGCTCGGGTAAGAAATTCCGCCATGGCCATTCTCTTGGCCTCCGGAGCTTTCATCGGAGCGATAACATAGAAGACGAACTGTTCCTGATCGACACGAATCTGCGCATAGCAGCGCGTATCTCCGTTATCCCCGGTGAAACCAACCTTGTAGAGATACTTCCCCTCTACCCTTGAGGGGTACCATCCATCGTCCGTCAGAAAGGTTCCCAGAAGATCAAAGGCCCTGAGAGCATTCTCCGTATCAGCCGCGTGAGAGCGAGGAATGCCCGCACCCAGAAGTAAAAAACAAACAGCAAGAATCATTCCCGCATTGCGCATATACCTTTTTTGCAGCACCATACACGATCCCTCCTCTTTCTATACAAACCCTATCCTGAACACCAAAAAAACTCCCCCCAATTATGCCATTGCTCTAATTAAAAAACAAGGTGCATTTTCTCCTAAAAGCATTTTTTACGATTCGCACTCCAGAAATCCTCAAAAGAGTCTCTTTGCTATTGACCAACCCTCCGGGTTCGTTTATAATCACTCTCGTTTCCGGGACGTGGCGCAGTCTGGCTAGCGCACTTGCATGGGGTGCAAGGGGTCGTAGGTTCGAATCCTATCGTCCCGACCAGAAAACACTGGGAGAGACTTCTGCCAAAGAAGTTTCTCCCTTTTTCTTTCTCCTTTGGGGCGCTCCCACCACCCCGCAGAGAGAACCCACTTTACGAAGAAAGCAGGAGGGGCCATGGAAAAACAACCCTCATCGTTCAAGCATAATCGAAGAATCGGCCAGAATTTTCTTACCGACACGAACTATATCGATCTTATGCTGGCTCATGCCGCTCTGAAGCCCGAGGACTGTTGCCTCGAAGTGGGGCCAGGCCAAGGGGTGCTCACAAGAAAGCTTCTTGCTGAGACGGAAGCACAAAAAATATACGCTCTGGAGGTGGATGCGCGGCTGAAACCCTATCTGGAGCCTCTGGCAGAGAAAGAGAGCAGGCTCTCTCTCTTCTGGGAGGATGCGGTGCGTTTCGACTATACCGTGCTGGACCCTTCCCCTACCCAGGTGATCGCGAACATCCCCTACCATATCACCACGCCCCTCCTCTGGAAGATTCTGGAGGATCTCGCCCCCCGGGGACTCTACAGTATTCTCCTCATGGTACAGAAGGAGGCGGCTCTGCGCCTCCAGGCGGCTCCAAAGACAAAGGAGCGCTATCCGTTGGGGATAACACTCGATGCTATGGGAAAGGTCACCATACTCCGCTCGGTACCCCCCCAGGCCTTCTACCCCCGCCCCCGGGTGGATTCTGCCATTCTTCATATCCAGCTGGAGCAGCGCCGGGAGATCCCTCAGGACCGAAGATGGAGAACTCTTCTCAGCCGGGCCTTTGCCCAGCGCCGAAAAACGCTGTACAACAACCTTAAAGGATATCTCCCCTCAAAAGAGGCTCTCGAAGCATCCTGCACCGCCGCAGAAGTCTCCCTCTCCTCACGGGCGGAGGAGCTGAGCACGGATCAGTGGCTCCGCCTGCATGAAGAGATAGCAAAAAAGCTGACCCCTTGATGAGGTCAGCTTTTTTGCTATTTTACGTTTCTCAAAGTCCTGAAGTTTGGTGGTGGTGTATCTCTGCCGAGTTCTCCCTGAAAATTTCCAAAGGGAATATGATCATACAGGAGGATGCTGTTCCGGGGAAATTCGTTTCAAATGATTGATCCGATACGCTTCGGGACTATTCATGGCATGCCAAAGATCCCAATCCTGCTGCAAACCCAACCAGAAATCCGCAGACATCCCCAAAACCCGAGAAAGGCGCAGAGCCGTATCCGGAGTCACCGAGCGCTTTCCTTTAATGATTTCGTTGAGACGAGGATAGGAGACTCCAAGACAACGAGCAAGTTCCGCCTGTGTAAGCCCCAGAGGTTTCAGGAACTCCTCGAAAAGCATCTCTCCGGGGTGTGTGGGAGGACGACTCTGAGGCAGGCGTCTCCCAACATCAGTGGTAATCTGTGATTTCGACATCGTAGGCATGGCCTTCCTCCCATCTGAAACAAATTCGATACTTTTGATTGATGCGGATGCTGTATTGATGCTCTCGGTCTCCTTTGAGGCGTTCCAGCCTATTTCCGGGAGGCACGTTAAGCTCGTGGATCTCCCGAACCCTGTTGATTTGATCCAATTTTCGACGGGCCACCGGCCACACAGAACCGGGGTAGCATCTTCGAGCTGTCTGGGATGCTACACCATCAAAAATATCCTCTGTACCAGCGGAGCCGAAGGATCGTATCATAGGTCATAGTATAACGGGGTTCGTTATAGAGATCAAGCCAACCATCACGAGGGAGCAGCAAAAAAGCTGACCCCCTAAAGGAGCCAGCTTTGGCCTAGTGGACTGTTCCACGTTATAATGTGCCCTTGGATGGGAGCCTCCGCTTGTGTGTCCCCTCTGCTCCCGAGTGGTCGAACCGCTCCCTTGCTTTGCTGCTCCGAACCGTCACCCCAGACGCGCCGTCCAGCTGCGCGACTGGGGTTTGCTGGCACGTCCTGTGCCAGCACCGGTTCTCCGCGACGCAAAGCTGCACTCGCCGACCACTATGCTCGCTGCCGGGAACACACAAGCTCCGGCTCCTGGAGTTCACCCAAAGCCACAATATAAGCAGGAACGACCCACTAGCAACTAACCACGTATAGCTTCTAAATATTCCCCGCGGTGGCTACCATGACGGCCTTGATGGTGTGGAGACGGTTCTCCGCTTCGTCGAAGACCATGGACTGGGTAGATTCAAAGACATCCTCGGTAACTTCGTTGCCCTTCACTGCGGGGAGGCAGTGAAGGAAGATGGTGTCTTTCCTGCCGGTGCTCTCCATGAGCTTAGCATTTACCTGGTAGTTCCCCAGAAGAGCCTTGCGCTCCGCAAGCTTATCTTCCTCTCCCATGGAGGCCCAGACATCGGTGTAGATGGCGCTGGCATTCTTTACGGCCTTGAAGGGATCGACCTCGAACTCAAGGATGGCTCCGGTGCCCTTGGCGATCTCCCGGCACTCGTCGATAAGCACCTTCTCGGGGAAGAGGCTCTCCGGGGCGGTGATAACGAAGTGCATCCCCACCTTGGCAGCGCCGATCATGAGCGAGTTCCCCATGTTGTTCCGGCCGTCTCCTGTGTAGACGAGCTTCACTTTACGAAGGTCTCCGAAGTTCTCCTGAAGGGTGAGGAAGTCCGCCAGGATCTGGGTGGGATGGTACATATCGGTAAGGCCGTTCCACACGGGAACTCCGGCATACTTGGCGAGATTTTCTACGACCTTCTGGCTGAATCCCCGGAACTGAATGCCGTGGAACATGCGCCCCAGCACCCGAGCGGTGTCCTGCACATCTTCCTTATGGCCAAGCTGGATATCGTTCTTGCTGAGGTACTCGGGGTACCCGCCCTCGTCCACGCACGCTACGACAAAGGCACAGCGCGTTCTGGTAGAGGGTTTTTCAAAGATAAGAGCGATACTCTTTCCTTCGAGGCTGTTCCCCCGGATTCCCGCCCGTTTCTTGGCCTTGAGATCCGCGGAAAGATCGAGAAGATACCGAATCTCCTCGGGGGTAAAGTCCTTCAACGTTAAAAAGCTTCTTCCTTTCAGATTCTGAGGCATGACAATCCTTCCCTTCTTATCTTCATAAAATAGTCTGAAGCTACAGGTTCTACGAAAATCCGGGAAGATCTCCCTTCGGAGATCCTCCGGAGTAACCTCACTTTTTAGAGGGAATCCCTCAAGAGTGGATGGCTCATACATCGAGGGCCTCCACGCCCCCGACCGAGTTCTGCCCCTCGGATCTCATAGACTTTGATCCCCTGATCGCGCAGATGCTGGTTGGAAATCACGTTCCGGCGGTAGGTTACCACCACGCCGGGAGCGATGGAGAGGGTGTTGGTGCCGTCGTTCCACTGATCCCGGGCAGCCAGGACAGGGTCCCCGCCACCGGTTTCGATGAACCGGGGGGATTCGAGGTCGAGCACCTGCTGCAGGCTGGAATCGAGAGATTCATGCTCCTTGATGGAGAGGAGCTTGCCATCCTCTTCGAAGAGAAGCTCCGCAACCCGAACACTCTTTCGGAGATCGGGATAGATGGTAAAGGCATCCCGATCCACCATGGTAAAGACCGTGTCAAGATGCATGGAGGCCCGGACTTTCGGAATATCCACCGCCAGCACCCGGCGAATCCCCGCCTTCTGGGCCAGCCGTCGCCCTACGATCTGTACCGTTCCTGCCCGGGTTCGTTCGCTCACCCCGATGGCCACCACATCATGCCGCAGTACCAGGAGATCCCCTCCCTCGATGGTGTAGGGATAGACATCCCGGGGCTCCGTGCCGTATAGAATGTCAAGCCCCTTAAAGTAGGGGTGATGGGCGAAAATATACTTGGCGTAAAGAGGTTCTCTCTGGCGGGCGGGATAGTTCATGCAGCTTATGACTACGCCGTTGTTGACGAAGGCAAAGGGATCGCGCTGAAAGTAGAGGTTTGGCAGGGGGCGGATGATAAAGTCATGATCGCCGATAACGCGCAGTACCAAACTCTGACAGGTTTCAAAAAGCTCCCGAGCCTCTTTCTTGGTAATCCCTGAAATAAGGATAGATGCAAGTTTATCCGCCGGCACATCCTCCAGAGCATCCCGGAGGGAGCAGCAGAGGGGGATATCCAAAGCCTCCAGGGCAAGCACATCATCCAGCAGAGCCATGCGAACCGAAGCATCCCGCAGGATCTGCTCAAGGCAACGCTCGAAGTATACCACTTCGGCACCGTAATCCCGAAGAAGCTCCGCAAAGGCGTCGTGCTCCTTCTGGGCCTCTTCCACCCAGAGTATATCGTCGAAGAGCAGATCATCCTTGTTGTCGATGGTAAGGCGCTCCAGCTCTCTCCCCGGACGATGCAACATTACCCGTCGCAATCGACCGATTTCGGAAGAAACAGAAAAATCCGAAGGTGCATAGGACATAGGAAAAACCCCTTTCCTTTGGCAGGGACGGCATACCCCTCCGCAACCCCATGATATCCGCTCCATCATACCAAAGAGAGGGGGTACTCGACAAGAGCGAAATAAACCTCAGAGCCGTTTTGGTTCAGCAAATTCGCAGGAGAGGATTTGCCATGCAGCGAGGCCCCCCCCGCCCTCGGCCAAGCTCCTTACCGGAGATTTCGAGAACCTGAATCCCCCTCTCCCGGAGAGCCTCGTTGGAAGCGGTGTTGCGATTATAGGAGACTACCTTTCCCGGAGCAAGGGCAAGACAGTTTGTAGCATCGTTCCACTGCTCTCGCGAAGCCCTTACGGGATCGCCTCCGCCTGTCTCAATAACCCGAAGCTTTTCCAGCTTCAGAACTCTCCGAAGCGCCTCCTCGAGCCCGCTCTCTTCGTCTATGCGAAGAAGCCTTCCCCGAGGATCATAGGAGAGGAGAAAGACCCTGGGGCTTTCATACATACCGGGATACATCACAAAGGTATCGCGGTCCACCATGGAGAAGACCGTATCAAGATGCGTGGTAGAACGGGTCTTGGGGACCTCCACCGCCATGACGGTAGTGATGCCTCCGTATTCTGCAAGACGCCCTCCAAGAATCTGGATCGCTGCGGGGGTAGTGCGTTCTCCTATCCCCATGGCCACAACCTCGGGGCTGAGAACAAGGATATCTCCTCCCTCCACGGTGTAGGAACAGGTATCTCCGGGCTCCCCACCCCAGAGCATCCGGACATCCTGGAAGAGATGGTGGTGCCTGAGAATGTATCGTGCATAGAGAGATTCCCGCTTACGAATTTCGTAGTGCATGGCACTCACTATCACCAGAGAGTTCACGAGAGTGTAGGGATCCCTCTGAAAGTAACAGTTAGGGAGAGGACGGATAACGAAATCATGATCCCCCATCATGTGGAGACAGGCGCTTCGGATATGGGGGGGTGAACCGGAAAAGATCTCTTTTTTGGTGATCCCCTCCAGAAGCACCCGGAGAAGCTCTCCCGGGGAGAGTTCAAAACAGTATCCCTGAAGATAGGAGGTGAGACGGCGATCCAGGGCTTCCAAAGCAAGCGTTTCTTCCAGAACCTCCCGCCGAACGATTTCGGAACGAAGGAGATCCTTCAGAAGCTCTTCGAAGAGAAACACCTCCACCCCCTCCTGGCGCAGCACCTGAAGGAATCCGTCGAAATCCTTCTGTGCCTCTTCGAGCCAGAGGATGTCATCAAAGAGAAAGTCGTCCTTGTTCTCAATGGTAAGGCGATCCAGCTCCTTTCCGGGTCGGTGCAAGACCGCCCGTTTCAGTTCACCGCATTCGCTTGATACAGAGAGCATGACATAACTCCTTTCGGTTTTCTCGCCACAGAAACGGTCCGGAGCATCCCGAGGAAAAGAGGACGTTGTTCCAAATACTCAGGAAAGCCCCAGAAGAGCCTTCACAAAGGGAGGAAGCTCAAAGGAAAGCTCGTGAATTTTTTTTGAATAGTACCTGGTTTCTTTGGCAACTTCCCGCAGAGGCTTCCGGGGATCCTGCTTTTTGGATCCTATCATATAGGTCCACATCCCCGTAGGATAGGTGGGCATGGCTCCCCAGGCGACATAGACCCTGGGAAAAACCGAGGACATCTCTTTGTGCGTATCCCGCAGAAGATCCTCCTCCGCAAAGGGGGATTCCGTCTGGGCCACCATCATGCCGTCTTCCCGAAGAGCCTGCAGAACATCCCGGTAGAAGGGGGCCTGGAAGAGTCCCGCCGCAAAATCTACGGGATCCGTGCTATCCACCACGATGACGTCAAAATAATTTTCCCGCTCCTTCATAAATACCAGAGCATCCTGATGGAGCACCGTTACCCGGGGATCCCCCAGGCCGGAGCTGACGGAGGGGAAGAAGTCGCGAGAGGCCCGGGTGACTTCTTCGTCGATATCCACCAGGAAGATTTCTTTGGGAAGCTGGTGCTTTACGATCTCCCGCACGATTCCTCCATCGCCTCCCCCCACCACGAGAACCCGTTCAGGATTCGGATGGGAGCAGAGCAGAAGATGGGCCATCATCTCGTGATAGGTGAATTCATCCCGATCGGTGATCTGGATGGCTCCGTCCAGCACGAGAAAACGACCATACTCCAGGCTTTCTGCCACCATAAGGCTCTGATAGGGAGTCTCCATATTGCGAAGAATCCCCGTTATCTTCAAGCTCAGATTCATGTTGGGAGTCTGTTTTTCCGTAAACCACACCTCGTTAAGCCGCTTTGGAAATACTTTCATGAGTAGTGCCTCCTGAAAAAAATGTCACCCTTCAGTACGCAGAAGGGCATTGTTAGTTTTTCTTCTGAACCTTCGCTTCTCCCGCCATTTTGCGCAGTTCCAGAGCAATATCCCGGGGGCTCTGCCCCTCCATACGCCCCTGTTGCACACCATGAGCAAAAAAGACCGCCCCCGAAGGGGTTCCCGCCACTCCCAGATCTGCTTGGGAGGCTTCCCGGGGGCCGTTCACTTCGCACCCCATGACAGCAATTTCGAGATCCTCCGGAAGATCTTTCAGAAGGGGTTCAAGATCCTGCACCACCTGAAAGACATCGATCTTACGTCTGCCACAGGTGGGGCAGGAGATGAGAGAGGGTCCCCGTCGGCGAAGATCAAGGGCACGGAGCACCGCATACCCCACCCGAACTTCCTCGGGGGATGGCCCCGTAAGGCTTACTCGCAGGGTATCCCCAATCCCTCGGGAGAGAAGAAGCCCAAGGCCGCAGGCGCTCTTCACGATCCCCCGGGTGCCGGAGCCCGCCTCGGTGATACCGATGTGCAGGGGGTAGGGATAGCGACTTGCAAGAATTTCGTTGGCCCGGAGGGTTTGGTTAATGTTTGTGGCCTTGGCGGAGAGGATGATGTCCTCAAACTCCTGGGCCCGGAGAATCTCAAGCTGCTCCTCCACCGCCCCCACCAGCGCCATGCCGGAATCTCCCGAGGCTTTTTCGAGCTGCTCTCTGTTGAGAGATCCTCCGTTGGCACCTATGCGGATCACCGCCCCCCGATCCCGAGCCTCGCAGACGATCCGGCCTATCCCCTTGCGCATGTTCCCGGGGTTGATGCGGATGGCGGGGCAACCCCTCCGGAGAGCCTCCACGGCAAGATCTCCATCGAAATGGATATCCCCCATGAGAGGTACCGGAGAGTGCTTCAGAAGCTCCTCAAGGGCAGGTGCGTGCTCTCGGGCGGGAAAGGCCACCCGGATAAGCTCGCACCCCTCGGAAGCGAGGCTTTCCACTTCTTCTACGCAAGCATGCAAGTCTCCCAGAGAGGATGTGAGCATACTCTCCACACGCACCGGGGCATCCCCCCCGATGGAGAGTGTCCCTATACGGACAGTTCGGGAACTCATAATCCCTCACCTCCTTGATTTTCTTCCGTTCCCTTTAAAGGGAACCGAGGATATTCTAACACCAAAAAAAGAACCGCCGCCCTTTCCCTGAGGAAAAAGCGGAAGTTCGGATCGGTTCAGAGCTTCTTCCGGCAAAAAAACGTCCTTATCAGGAGAAGATCCGGAGAAGATCCTTCCAGGTAACCAGGAAAATGAGCGCCAGAAGAAGGGCAAACCCCGTGAGGTGGATATAGTGCTCGTATTTAAGGGGTATCTTTCGTCGAAAGAGCATCTCCCCTATGACGAAGACCAGGCGCCCTCCGTCGAGAGCAGGAAAGGGGAGAAGATTAAGGATTCCGAGATGCAGGTTGATCACCGCCAGAAAGGAGAGGAAGGACCATAAACCCCGGCGGGCGGCTTCCCCCGCCATGGAGGCGATTCCTACCGGCCCGGTGACGGAGTCTCGGGCAGCTTCGTCGTAGAAGAGAGCGAGAATCCCCCCGAGAATCCCCTTCGTCATCTGCCCTATATACTGCACCGAATTGCCGAGAGCTGCCCCAAAGGAGTAGCGCACCCAGCCGGGACGAACCCCAAAGAGGGGGTACCCTGTTTCGGCATCTTTCTTGAGATGCACCGTCACCGTGAGGATCTCCCCCCCACGGTCTATCCGGACCTCTACAGGCTCCTCGGTTCCCTGGGAGCGAAACTCCCGAGCCATCTCCTCCCAGGTGCTAACGGTAACGTCCCCCACAGAGAGGATGCGATCTCCTTCACGAATCCCCGCCTCCTGAGCAGGATATCCCTCGATGAGTCCCCCGATACGAGGGGTCGAGAGATCGAGCACACCGTGTCCCATGAGGAGAAAGACCGTCAGGATGATGGCGAGAAGGATATTCACCGCTGCTCCATTCAGGAGGATGAAGAAGCGCTGCCATGCGGGCTTATCGCAAAAGCCCCTCCCCTCCTGGTAGGGCTCTTCAATTTCGGGATCCTTGCCCTCCATCCCCGCCAGACGCACAAACCCCCCGATGGGGAAGATCCGGAGGGACCACTCCGTGAGAACCCCCTGGTGCTTCCATATCCGGGGCCCCATGCCGAAGGAAAATTCAAAGACCTGTACCCCGAAGAACCGGGCGGTAATAAAATGCCCCCATTCATGGGCAATGACGCAGACTCCAAGAACCACCACAAAAGCTAGTAGAGACAATTTCTCAACTCCTTATAGAGATAAACGTTCTTTGCCAAAACTTATCGAATTGCAGCGCATACTTCCCGGGCCGCATCTCTTCCCCGGCTGACAAGGGCGAGGGCCTCTTCCAGAGATCCGGGAGCCTCTCCGCTGTATGCCTCAAGCACCCTCTCAAGTACCCGGGGGATATCGAGAAAGGCTATTTTTTCCTCAAGAAAAGCCTCCACCGCCACCTCGTCCGCACCCACCAGAAGAGCGGGGTAAGCTCCCCCGCGCCTCCCCGCCTCATAGGCCAGGGGGAGGCAGGGGAAACGCTCCGGGTCGGGGTGGAAAAACTCAAGATCCCCCGGAAGAGCCTCGGCCTGAAGAGAGGGTTCCGCCTGAAGAAAGGGGATCCGCTCGGGCCATGCCAACGCCACCGCTGCGGGGATACGCATATCAGGGGAGGAGGCGAGATATTTGGAACAGCCATCGTGAAAGTGCACAATGCCGTGTACTCTTGAGGTGGGATGAATCCAGGCGTGAATCTTTTCCAGAGGAATACGGAAAAGCTGGCTCGCCTCAAGCACTTCGAACCCCTTGTTCATCAGGGTGGCGCTATCCAGAGAGATCTTTTTCCCCATGTTCCACACGGGGTGCCGCAGCGCTTCGGCCCCCCGAACGGAACGAAGCTCTTCGAGAGAAGCCTTTCGAAAGGGGCCTCCGGAAGCGGTAAGCACAACTCCGCGCACCGAAGCGGGGTCCTCCCCCTTCAGGCACTGCCAGAGGGCGTTATGCTCGCTGTCGAGAGGGCGGAGAGCTTCAAGATCTTTCACGAAAGGCATAATCCAGGGCCCCCCCACGATGATACTCTCCTTGTTCGCCAGAGAGACAGTCTTGCCGCGTTCCAGAGCGCGTTTCAGTGCGGGAATGGCACGAGTCCCCGAAGATGCGAAGACAAGATGCTCCACATCGGGATCATCCACAAGGGAGAGCAGAGGGTCCTCCCCGGAGATAATTTCCGTGGGCAACCCCTTAAGGTTCCCCCTCAGAAGACGCCGCCCATCCTCATTCCAGAGGGTGGCATACCGAGGGGAAAATTCCCTGCAGAGCTTCTCCAGAGAATGAGGATTACTCCCCCCCGCCAGAGAGTGCACCCGGAACCGTTCGGGGAAGTGCCGAATCACCCCGAGCACCGAACTCCCCACGCTCCCCGAGGCACCGATAAGACCAATCCGCTCCGGCTCCCGGGAGATCATCGCCATACTACCCCGAAGAGGAGATAGATCATAACAGAACTCATGAGAAGGCTGTCGAAACGGTCGAGAAAACCTCCGTGCCCCGGAATGAGAAAGCCGCTATCCTTGATCTGCGCCTCACGTTTGAGCATGGACTCCACCAGATCCCCCATCTGGCCGAAGGTACCGCAGATCAGCCCCACCACAAGGATGGGAAAGGGGGGGAGGGCGAGAGCAAAAGCCAGAAGCGATGCCACCAGAAGAGCCCCGAGAAGCCCCCCCACAAAGCCCTCCACGGACTTTTTAGGGCTCACATTGCTGCAGAAAGGGCGCTTCCCCCACCAGGTTCCCACGAAGTAGGCAAAAACATCGCAAGCCCATGTGGAGAGAAGCAACGTGAGCACCAGCACCAGCCCCCAGGGCTGGGCACGCATCTCCACCAGAAGCCCCCAGGGGATAACGCAGTAGAAAAGCCCCGAGAGCACCCCCCCCACGTTGGCAAAGGCGTTGCTCTTCTGCGTTATCTGACGCCGCAGAACCTCTATGGTAAAGAGGCAGAAGACGATCATGGTAAAGAGAAGGAGATATTGGGATACGGGGCTCTGAAAGGCAAGAAGTACGAAGAAAAGAAGCGCTCCGAGAAATCCTATACCCTTGGAGAGGTGGGCCCTGCTCTCAAAAATTTTGTAGTACTCCAAAACGCAGAAGAAGGAGAAGAGAAAGCAGAGCCCCAGCCACCAGATTCCTCCGAGCCAGAGACTGCACAGCATGGGAACCACCACGAAGAGTGCCCCCCACGAACGTTTCCAGAGCTGCGGAAGAAACCCCTTTCCGGAAGATTTCGGGGGGGATTCAATGAGTACCTGTTTCTGTTCTGCCATAACGTCGTTCTCTCTTTCCGTAGGATTCCAGGGCCTGTTCAAAATCCTGGTCCGTAAAATCGGGCCAGAGGACATCGGTGAAGTAGAGTTCACTGTATGCACTCTGCCAAAGCCAGAAGTTGCTGAGCCGGTACTCACCGCTGGTGCGGATGATAAGATCGGGATCCGGAAGATGAGGCATGTAGAGATACTGGGAGACATATTCTTCTGTTATGGTTTCGGGCCTCTGGGAAGGATCTTCCCGAAGCATTTTCTCAAAAGCATCAAGAATCTCCTGGCGACCTCCGTAATTGAGGCAGACATAAACTTGAATCGCCTCACACTCGAGAGTCTCCTCCTCCGCCTTTCGGATAATGTCGTAGACATCACGAGGGAGATCCTCAAGCCTTCCCACAAAACGGATACGCACACCTTCGGCCTTCATCTCCCGGAGCTTACTCACCGCAAAGTAGCGAAAAAGCCCCATGAGGCCGGAGACCTCCTCCACGGGGCGACGCCAGTTTTCCGTAGAGAAGACGTAGAAGGAGAGAATATCTATCCCCCTGTTTTTACCGAACCGTATGGCGCGTTCCACCGCCCGAACCCCCGACTGGTGCCCCATAATACGGGGGAGAAACCGCTTCTTGGCCCATCGGCCGTTGCCATCCATAATGATAGCCACATGCTTGGGAATGGTCTGCATACTATCTCCCGATCTTTCGCTGTAAGATTTCGTTTCTCATGGCTCCTCCAGAGCATCCCAGGCCCGACGAACTTCCTGAATATCCTGCCATGCCAGGTATTTGGGGCTTCCCTTCTGGTTCGACTGGTTTCGCAGAAGATAGCTCGGATGAAACATGGGCATCACCTGGATCCCCTTCCAGTCAAACCACCTTCCCCGTATTTTGGTAATCCCTTCGCTCGTCTTGAGAAGCCACTGGGTGGGAACGTTACCGAGGGTGACCAGAATCCGGGGGTTGATAAGGGCAAGCTGTGTGTGGAGGTATCCCTCGCAGGCGAGCATCTCTTCCGTTTGGGGGTTGCGATTCCCCGGAGGACGGCATTTGACAATGTTCGTAATGTAGACCTCTTCCCGGGATATCCGCACAGCCTGGAGAATGTCTGTAAAGAGTTTCCCCGCCCTTCCCACAAAGGGGACCCCCTGAGCATCCTCATCGGCCCCCGGAGCCTCTCCGACAAAAACAAGCTTGGCCTTCCGGTTTCCCTCGCCGAAAACGGTCTGGTTTCTTCCTTCGTGAAGGGGACACCGGAGGCATGCTGTCACTTCCTCTTTTGTGGCTTCCCATAGGGACGACGCAGTAATCTGCTGGGACATAGAGACGTTCCCCCTTCATTGAATCTTCTCATCTGCCGTTTTTCTTAAGAACGGTTTTACGAATGATGTGATACAAGAACATCACAGGAGCCTCCACGTACGTGCCCCACCACTCTAAGCGTTGCGGAACCACTCCCTTGCTTTGCTACTCCGGATCAGGAAGAGAGTTCTTCTACCAGGACGTCCACCGCATGTACATCCATACCCGTAAAGAACGAGACCGCATTTCGGAGACGTTTCTGAATAAGCTTCGCGACCTCTACAAAACTTTGATCCCCGATACGAAGGGTTGCCTTTACTTTGAGAACCAGTGCCTCTTTGTCACGCTTGACCTTGACTTCTTTCACCGAAACGACCTGAGAGGTGCGTTCGCAGAGAGTGCGCACCATCTCCTCGATAGCTTCAGTCTCTATTTTCACAGTACCCCCGAAGCTGAAGGCAGGACGCACCACCGTATGCTCTTCTCCGGCCCCGTCTCGATGGAGAAACCCCCAAAAGATACGCACAATCTTTCCCGCAAAGTTCCGGCGCACCTGTGAGCGCTCCACGGGAATGACATGTTCCTTACTGAGTTTCCGGCGTTTTCGGGCGTCTTCGATCTCCTGAGGTTTCGCTACATCTTCGATACGAATAATCCTCCCCGGCTCTGGAAGCTCCAGGCGAAGGGCAATCTTGCGGGCCATCCCCTCGGAGGTGGCAAGAATGAGAATCCTCCCCGACTCCAGGGTATCGAGGATCTTACGCACTTCCTCTCGGTGATCCTCATGAAAAAAGAGAGCCCTCCGGATGGCACTTACCTGATTGCGTTCTGCCTTAGCACTCTGCCCCGCCTGGATATATCCTTTGCTCACCAGAAGTCCGTCATCAATAAAATAGTCTGCCTTTATCTCCCGAGCGATGGCCTGAGCCCGCTGGCTTTTTCCTGTGCCTGCGGTGCCAACAAAGGCCACAACTTCGATCTCTCGCGAGGCGAGAGGAGGGGGGGTTTTGTCATCCAAGAGAAAATCACCGTTTTCCTAGTCGCTTCATGGTTTTGCGAAGGCCAAGAATGAAGCTTTCGTTGTCCTCGGGAAGTCCCACGGAGACCCGGAGATATCCGGGAATACCGAGATCACTTCCAGGGCGGATGATAATACCTTCATGAAGAAGCTGCTCCCCTACGAGATCCGCATCGCGCATCTCGAGAAGGAGGAAATTCGTGTGGGTCGGAAAGACCTTGATCCCCATGTCCATAAGCTCCGAAAGAAGGCGTTCTCTTTCGAGGATCGTCTTTTCTCTAATATCCTCCACATAGCCGCTTTCCTCCAGGAAAGCCGCCGCAGCCGCCTGGGCGATGCTATTCACATCAAAGACACGGCGAACCTTGGCGAAGGATTCCACCACGGGCTTGGGAGCAATGGCATATCCCACACGCAGAGAAGCGAGCCCATAGATTTTTGAAAACGTACGCAAAATTACCACATGCCCAAGCTGGCGGAAAAGTTCCACTCCCGATGCATACCGGGCATCGGTGACATACTCCGCATACGCCTCATCCACCACAAGAAGGATATGGCGTTTTTCGAGTTCCCCCGCAAGATTGAGAAGATCCTGCCGTGTAAAGATGGTACCCGTAGGATTATTTGGATTGCATATAATGACAATTTTTGTCTTCTCCGAACACGCTTCGAGAAGAGCCTCAGAGGAGGGGTTGATCTTTTCGCTCATGGGAACGGGGACACACGAAGCCCCCGCAGCTCGGGCGGCGAGGCGGTAGATCGGATAGGTAGGGGCATGAAAGACCACCTCATCCCCCTCATCGATGAGGGCCTGAAAAAGGGCGTAGAGAATACCCTCGGTCCCAGCGCCTACGACAACTTCGGTCGGGGCCACACCCCACTTTCGGGCGACACCTCGGCGCAGATAATAGGCTCCTGGATCAGGATAGCGGGCCACATCAAGGGCCGCCTTGTTGATGGCATCATGAACATGTTCAGGAATAGGCCAGGGATTTTCATTGGAGCAGAGGCGTACGATCTTTTTAAGTCCCAGCTCTCTCTGCACATCCGATACGGGTTTTCCCGGCCGGTAAGGATCTATATCCACAAGCGCCTTCCGCACAAGCCCTTCAAGCCACGTCATCTCTTATTCCTCCTCCGAATGGTTCTTCAAGCACGGGAGCGGCGGATCATCCGGGAGCATCTTCACCCGAGCCCCGAGAGAAGCGAGCTTTTCCTCCAGGCTCTCGTAACCCCGGTGCACATGCCCCATGTTGAGAATACGGGTATCCTCCTTCGCAGCAAGTCCCGCAAGTACCAGGGCCGCCCCGGCCCGGAGATCCGTAGCCACCACATCCGCCCCCTTCAAAAAGGGGACACCTGTAATAACCACCGCATTCCCCTGCATGCGTATATCCGCCCCCATCTTCTGAAGTTCGTTGATGTGAAGAAAGCGGGATTCGAAAACACCGTCCTGGATAACGCTGGTACCCTCCGCAAGGGAGAGAAGTGCCGTCATCTGGGGCTGTAAATCCGTAGGGAATCCAGGATAGGGAAGAGCCTTGAGGGAGATGCCGCGCCCTCTCTGCTGAGCAGGAACGGTAATGGATGTACCCTCCACCAGCACCTCAAGCTCCATCTCTTCGAGTTTTGCCACCAAGGCATCCATATGCTCGGGGACCACGTCGCATACCGTTACGGAGCCCCCGGTCATGATCCCCGCAAGAAGATAGGTACATGCCTCTATACGGTCAGGAATAACCGAAACGGAGTTTCCCCGAAGCCGATCCTTGCCGACGACGTGGATTGTCCCCGTTCCTTCTCCCCGGATATCCGCACCCATGGCGCGAAGAACCTCTGCCAGATTGGTGATTTCCGGTTCCCGAGCGGCATTCTCAATAAGAGACTCCCCCCGGGCAAGGGCTGCGGCCATCATGAGGTTTTCCGTAGCACCCACAGAGGGAAAATCCAGATATATACGGCATCCTCGAAGCTCTTTGGCGGTAGCCACCACAGCTCCGTGTTCAAGAGAGATCTCCGCCCCCATCTTTGCAAGCCCCTTGAGGTGCAGGTCGATAGGACGGCTTCCGATGGCACATCCTCCGGGGAGAGGAAGCTTCGCCTTGCCGCACCTGGAGAGAAGAGGCCCCAATACAAGAGAAGAGGCTCTCATGAGCCGCACAAGACGCTCCGGGGTCTCCCAGGAGAGTTCCGAAGGAGGAGTAAGAGAAAGGACATCTCCCCGGCTCTCCACACGCACCCCGAGAGATTCAAGGAGCTTGCGCATCACCTTCATATCGTCTAGTTGAGGAACCCTCCGTACCTGAAGCGTCTCCTCTGAAAGCAAAAGAGACGCCGCCAGAATCGGAAGAGCGGCATTCTTGGCACCCTGGGCACGAACTGTTCCAGAGAGGGGGCACCCCCCTTTAATACTCATTTGACTCATTTGAGCGGAATCTTTCTTCACGAAAAAACCTCCTGCGCACTTCAAACGACCGCCCAGGCTTTCCCAAAAAAACTTCTCGGGAGCCCAAGGCACACGCTTTCACTATACACTTTTAGCATAAAGCCAGAAAAGCCCTGAAAAAACGAGTATCCCGTGTATCGGGAGAAGAATCCCCAAAACCTGAAACAAAGAAAACCCCCGATCGTAAAGAGCGTAATGAAAATGCCCCCGATCGGGCATAAAGGGGGATCTCTTCTGCAAAAGTCTCCTGCAGACAGACCAGAGTGTGTCAAAAACAGGAAGCCCCCCAATAAGGAAAAGCACCACAAACACCTCTGGAAGCGACATCTCTGCAAGTGTTGCCATCATCCCCGAGTAGTAGAGAATAAGAGCCGCCCAGAGAAATCCCAGAAGCGTGCTCCCTCCGTCCCCGAGAAACGTTTGGGCCCGGGGGAAATTCCAGAGCAAAACCCCGAGACACATCCCGAGAAGATACCACCACACCCCAAGGGGGATAAAATAAAAAGCGATTAAAAAATTAATTCCTCCGAGAGAAAGACAGAGGCCGTTGATGCCGTCAATGTTATTATACGCACTTGTGCAACCCGCCAGCCATAATATCATGATCGGGCCCAAAAAAAAGGAAAAATCCTGGGTATACACGATAAAAAAGGAAGCAAAAAGATGTACCCCCAGCCGCAGAAGAGGCGGCATGGGGAAGATACTGTCTCCATACCCTACCACAAAGATCATGGTGGCTCCGCTGAGCAACAGTACGTCGAAGAAGGTACATTCGCTGCGAAGAAGCATGTAGAGCACCAGTGCCCCCCAGAGAGCAAGGCCTCCCCCCTTCGGCGTAGGAGCTGCATGCTTCTTCCGCCCCCCGGGATTATCCACAATCTGATAGAGGTAGGAGAGATGAATAGAGAGAGGGGTAAGAAGAAAGCTTGCTCCAAACCCCCCGCAAACCATCAGAAAGGGTATCAGGTATCTCTGGAATTGCGTAGAGGAGAAGAAAGAAAAAAGGTCTCGTAGCAGCATCATCTATTTTGTGCCGAAAAGCCTATCCCCCGCATCTCCCAGACCGGGCATGATGTAGCCATGGTCATTGAGACAACGGTCAAGGGCAGCCGTAAAAATAGGGACGTCCTCATGAGACTGCCGGACCCGGGCCACTCCTTCGGGGGCAGCGATAAGACATACCAGGGTAATATTCCGGGCCCCCTTCTGCTTGATGAGGTCGATGGCGGCAGCAGCGGAACCTCCCGTAGCGAGCATGGGGTCGACGAGAAAGATGTCTCGTTCTCCGAGATCCCCCGGGAGCTTGCAGTAATATTCTACAGGTTCGAGAGTCTCCGGATCGCGGTAGAGGCCGATATGACCGACCTTGGCGTTGGGGACAAGCCGTAGAATCCCCTCCACCATGCCGAGCCCCGCCCGCAGTACCGGCACAATGGCGAGCTTCTTCCCGGCGATGGATTTTACGCTGGTTTTTTCCAGAGGAGTCTGTACCTCAACATCCTCCAAGGGAAGATTTCGGGTAACCTCATAGATCATAAGCCCTGCAATCTCCTGCACAAGCTCGCGAAATTCCTTTACGGTGGTATTCACATCGCGGATAATCCCCACCTTATGCTGCACCAGGGGATGATCCACCACGTAACACCCCGGTAGGCTCTCGGGAGAGATACCGTAAAAGAGACGGTTCTCCTCCTCTTCGATGAGGTGCACTCTGCGGTAATGACGCCCCTCTTCGAAAGGTGTTTCCATCCAGACACGAAGAATCTCTGTCGTCTCTTCCCAGGAGGAGACCCGGCCTCCGAGAACGAGGACATTTGCATTGTTATGCCGACGGCTCAGCTCCGCATCCTCGGAGCTACGGCAGAGGGCCGCGTAGACCCGGGGGATCTTGTTCGCCCCGATGGACATGCCGATGCCGCTTCCGCAAACAAGAATACCTCGATCAGCCCTCTTTTCCGACACATCCCGCCCGACGGAAAAGGCAGCTTTGGGATAGTCGTAGGCAACACTCTCGTGTTCCGCTCCGTGGGTAATCACGTCGTGCCCCTGTTCCTTAAGCCAGGAACGCACCTGCTCCCGCAAGGGATATCCGGCATGATCAGAGCCAATAGAGATTCTCATGTACATCCTCCTCGACAAGCTAGATAAAAAAACCTTTCCATTCCCCGAAAAGCCCGGGGACTTCTCCCGCAAGCGCTCCTATTCTATCAGAGTTACCGTCAATCTTGTTGGGGAACCGCCTCCATGGAAGAATCCTCAAGCCCCGCAGGCCAGAAGGGCATCCAGTCGAGGAAACTGTAGTAGCTGGTTTCAAGGAAAAGAGTAAAAAAAGATCTGCTGGGATAGCCGGAAGGGTAGATATCCGGATTGAGCGGAAAAAAGAAAACATACGAAAGAGACTTTTCCAGAGGGGGCTCCTCGGAGAGCAGGGCTCTTTCATCTCCTCCGGTAAGGCGGACTATGCGGGCAAGGGAGGGAGGCGGTGCCGCAGCAGAGCGCACCAGAGAGACAGGAATGCCGTTAAAGAGAGCATACCCCAAAAGCCGCTTCTGCTCTGCAAAGGAGAGGGGGATATCCGGATCCAGAAGGATTTTTCCGGGAATCCCCTTTTCGTTCTGGGCTATCCGGGCGAGACCGTCGAAAAAGCTTCCCGGCACAACTCCGAGAGATATGCCATCCCACTGTGAGGGGACGATGCTCCCCTTGTGGGCGTAGAGGGAGTAGCGCCCCGTAGAGACAGCTCTCTCCACACGCCCCTCCAGCCCCGCATCCATCCAGATCGCTACAGCGTAGCTCTCTTTAAAGATGCTGGAGTTCCCGGAAAAGAGATGCGCCACGGGATGGCCGAGCCCTCCCTGAAACCGTGCGGTTCCAAGACCTCCGAGGGCATTGTATTCGGGAAACTGAAGCCAGAAAAAGGAAATATCAAAATCTTCTGGAAGGCGCATGGAGGCAAACCAAAGTGCCTCTCCGGAGACGTGTGAAAAGACGAGATTCATACCTCGCGGTGCAAAACTCCAGGCACCGGGGAGAGAGGCGATACCCCGAAACTCCCCCTCAGGATTCTGCAGAAAGAGATCCCCCTTTTCGTTGAGAACCCCTAAACTCCCCCAAGCTGTCCAGCCCACATCGATGGGAGCCGAAAAGGGTTCCTCCTTGAGGAGAGCCCCTTCCTCCGCCTGAAGAAGAAAAAGGCGATCCCCTCCCCCATCCGCTACAGCGAGAAGCGTGCCGCAGAGATCAAGGGCCTCGGGGGCAAAATCCACGGGATTGCCCCGGGGGCGCCACTCCCAGAGAGGGGTGAGTTCCGGATAGGATACCGAGAGAAGACGCCGACCTCCCCAGTCGGCAAAGATCAGCCGGGAATCGGAAAGGAGCACCCCATCCTTGATAAAGACCTTTCCCAAAGATCCAATAAGACGTTCTTCCTGCGTTTCCAGATCTATCTGCCGGAGTTCCCCCTCCTGGGAGCAAACAAGCATCTCCTTGCCCAGAAGAGAGAGAACCCGCACCGGTGACGGGGTTCCAAAGACCTTTCCCTCATACGGATTTTCAAGATCCAGGACGTACAGCCGATTTCCCAGAGTATCAGGGAGAAAGAGGAGATCCCCGAAGATCTCGATCTTGCCAACCCCCGCAAGATTTTTGCGCAGAAGAGGGGTTAAACCGAAGAGGCTCTTGAGAGGCATCCTTTCAAGGGCATATCGCTCCTCGTGCAGACTCCCCCGGAGAGCATTTTCGGTGAAGCGATCAAGATCCTGCAGATTCTCCCGGATTCTTCGGGGGAGAGGCTCAAGAGGACGAACTTCCAGATAGTGGACCATCTCCTTGAGGGCTTCCGCAAAGTCTCCGGCTCTGCGCAACACCAGAGAACGCACGAGATAGTAGTCGATAAGATAGGTGTTTTTTTCGATAGCCCGATCAAGATAGGCGAGGGCCTCGGGGAAACGGTTCTTTGCGTACATCTCATAGGCCTGAAAGAGATACCGCTGAGCCCCGATCCGATTTGCCGGGGGGAGAGCAAGCTCCTGAGCCCATGCAAATTGCGCAAGTCCGAAAAAGAGCGTGCAGAGAACAAGAAGCCTCAATATACGCACAACAATCCCGATCCTTTCCGTCGTAACCATAATGACAACCAAAACGGCTCTAAAAAAGTATGTTTTTTCCTGCAAATGAATAGAAGCCAAGGACGATGGATCCGGTAAAGAGAAAGCCGAGAAGCATGCGAAGATAGATCACCCAGGCTTCGTTTCCGGGCCATTTGCCGGAAGTAATGTTATTTACCATCCGCGCTACCGCGAGGGAGAGAAGAAAAAGCCCAAGAGCCACCAGAGCCTGAATATTTACAGCAGGCATATACATTCCTCCTGGAATCGAATAATGGAACCCCTTTATGATACCTGAAATTTCTTCAGGAGAAAACGCTATTCTTCCTGAGGAGTATGTTTTTCCGCAATGAGATTCACAATGATGTTGTCCATAAAGAGCCGATTGGGATGGGCATAAAGAATAACAAGATAGACGAGACTCATGGCGAAAAAGACCACCGTCAGGACAATAAGCAGCTGCCTTGCAAGGCCGTTTTTCTCTTTTTTCGAAAACATGGACCTCTCACCTCCCTTTGAGGACACAAAGCTTCCTCTCTTTCCTCTAGGATACTCGAAAAAGGCACAAAAAAAAGGGGGGAGATTCCCCCCTTCGTATCTTTTTTACGAGTCCCTACGCCTTTTTATACCACGCACTGCTCTATCACGTTGCTCCGGTTGAGGCTGATCTGACGAAGCACCGCCACCGCCACTTCAAGAGCGCGTTTGCCATCTCCAATCCCTACAAGAGGCTGCCGCCCCTCCCGGACACAGGAGACAAAGTGCTGCAGCTCAAGCTTGAGAGGCTCTTTCTTGGGGAAAATGGGCTGTTCCACGATCTCCACCAATCCCTGACCGTTCTCCCTCATACAGCGATGGATGGAGACGTCCTGGGTTTCGTAGTTTACCGCAATGGTACGCTCAGCCTCCATAATCTCCAGGCGGCGCAGACGTCTTTGAGAGACGCGGCTTACCAGAATATCCGCAATGGTGCCATCTGCAAACTGAAGATGCGCCGAAGCGATATCCTCGTGATCCGAACAGACCGAACGCCCCAAAGCAGAGATGTTGACGATCTCCGAGGGGACAAGAGAGAGCACGATATCGATATCGTGAATCATGAGATCCAGCACCACACCCACATCACTCACCCGGGGAGAGAAAGGCCCCACCCGCCGTGACTGAAGGAGCATCGGTTTGTTGACAATACTCGACACATGTTGCACTGCACTGTTGAACCGCTCTACATGCCCCACCTGAAGAAGGAGATTTCTCTTCTCAGCCAGGGTGAGAAGCTCTGCAGCCTCCTCCACGGTGGAGGTGACAGGTTTCTCGATGAGCACATGGATGCCGTTCTCCAGAGCTATCTTGCTAATGGAAAAGTGCAGGCTGGTGGGCACCACGATGCTCAACGCATGGGGGTGACATTTATTGATAAACTCCTGAAGATCCGTGAAGTAGGGAACACCCAAGGCGTGGCTCGTCGTCATGGCTCTATCCTCATTGACATCCACCACCCCCGCCAGGTGCACCCCGAGTATCTCCGAATACAGCCGAGCATGATGAAACCCCAAATGTCCCACTCCCACGACGCCTACCCGCAACGGCACCACCATATCCACACCCCAATCTTTATACGTTTTTGCGCCTTCTCCGAAAGATGCTTCTGCCGAAAATTTCCTGAAAAAGGCGATTCGTCTATTCCCTCATGTACGTTATCCCGGAAAGGGAGAGAAAAGTGGCACAAAAATTCTCTCAAGTCTCCGTATTTTTTCCTTTTCGGGAAAAGTCTTTAGCCTCTGACTCCTCCGAGAAGCACGTTGCGGTTCTCTGCGTCTCCTCTGCGGTAGGAGTACCATCCCGAGGGGCCGCAGGAGACGCACTCCTCTGCAAGAAAGAGATGCTCCTCCTTCATACCTTCCCGGCCCAGGAGATACGCCCCCATGCGGGGGAGATCAAAAAAACAGAGATCTCCCCGAAGCTCCCAGAGAGATTTCGGAAAGAGTTCCATCCCCCGGAGGGTGAGGGGGTCATCCATCTTCCGGGAATAGCAGCATCCACGGATGGCGGGGCCCAGAAAGGCCCGGCAACGCTCGGGAGCAAGGGCGGGGAATTTTTGACGTAGCAGTCTCCAGGCCGCCGAAGGGATCTGCTCCCCTGCCCCCCGAAACCCCATGTGAAGCAGGAGCATCCAGGGGTGCGGCTCCGAGGAGAAGAGAATCACCGGGCAGCAGTCCGCAAAGCGTAGCATCCCCCGCCATGCGGGGTCTTCGAGAAAGATTCCGTCCCCCTCGGGAGATGCCTCTTCAGGAGAAACTTCTTTCGAGGGGACGAGGATCTCTTTACCGTGCACCTGCCGGGGGACAAGAAGTTTTGGAATCTGGAACCTCTCGGAAAAAAACCGACGGGCCCTCTGGGAGGTAACGCTATGCCCTTCTGTGAGTTCCCCCGGGCCATAGAGGGAGAGTTCAAAAAGCTCTGCAAACTCGGAAAAAGCCAGAGAAAAGTAGTCGATCTTCGTCCCTTCTCCCGCAGAGTCTCGGGGAGGGGAGGCGGTGTTTTTTTTCATGACAGAGAAAATCCTCCCTCCGAAGCCATATATCCCAGCAGATAGAGACTGCCGCAGACCAGCACCAAACTCCCCCGGGATTTTCCCCGCTCTAAAGCTTCCAGAGGAGAGGAGCAAACCTCACAGGAAACCCACCCCCGGGAGAGAGCAATCTCCCGAAGATCGTCACTCCGGGCAGAACGTTCGAGACCGGGAACGCAGGTACAGATAAGATGGTCTGCGGTTCCTCGAAGCAGGTCAAGCATCTGGGGAGCGTCCTTATCCTTCATGCAGGAAAAGATGAGTACCTTACCGGGAAGATCGTTCCATCGTTCCGCCACCATGGCGGCGAAGGCCCGGGCTCCTTCGGGGTTGTGCACCCCGTCGGCAAAGAGCGGAGGCTCTCCGGGAAAGAGTGTCCCTCGAAAGGGCCAGGAGGCCTTTTGAAGCCCCTCAAGAAGGTGTTCTCTCCGAAGGCGGGGGAAATGCTCCCGAAGGTGCCATGCTACCGAGAGGGCGTGCGCCCCGTTATCCACCTGGTGCCTCCCCCGAAGAGATATGGAAACTTTTGGAAGGACCAGATCCCCCTCGGAAAAGGAGAAGCGGTTTCCCTCCGGAGTCGGCCCCACCTCCGATATGGTGCAGCTGTGCGAAAAGAGATGCGCCCGGGCCTTTACTCTCTCTGCGGCGGCGAGGAAACGGGCCTCCAGCTCCGGAGCCCCCCCTCGAAAGGAGGCAAAGCTACGGGGGCGAAAAATGGCAAATTTCTCCGCACCGATCTCCTCCAGAGTATTCCCCAGATACTCCTGATGATCCATGGCGATGGTGGTAATCACAGAGGCCTTTACGGGAGCCCGCAGATTGGTGGCATCGTAACGCCCCCCCATCCCCGTCTCAAGGATTAACAGTTCCACCCCTTCAGAAACTGCCATAAGAAAGGCCAGCGCCGTAACAATCTCGAAGTAGGAAGGCACCTCTTCGAGGGGCATGAGCGGAAGGGCCTCTTCGACGCGTTTCAAGGCTTGCGACCACGTCGACGCAGGGAGGGGAATCCCTTTTCGAAGAAACCGTTCCCCAAGAGCAATAAGATGGGGGCTCGTATAGAACCCCGTGACATAACCCGCAGAACGAAAGATTCGTTCAAGAAACGCTCCGGTAGAACCCTTGCCGTTCGTCCCCGCCAGATGGATCACCGGAACGGTGCGCTCGGGATTTCCCAGAATGTTCAGAAGCCGGGCTATCCGAGAGAGGCCAGGGCGGATGCCCGGGGTTGCAAGACGGAGGATCTGCGCCTCTACCCTGGCATACCCCTGCCGCTCCTGTTGTATTAATAAAAAACGGTCCATGGCATATCTCCACGTAAAAAAAGCCCGGTTCCGGAGGTGAAAAATCCCCCGAAAACGGGCCTCTTAGTGTCTCTCTAGGAAGAGAGACTCTCCAGATTCTGATTAACTCGGGAGAGACGCTCCCGGGCCTCCTGAAGGCGTTCCCGCTCTTTGGCTACCACATCCTCCGGAGCCTTGGCAAGGAAGCTTTCGTTTTCGAGCTTCATTTCTCCCCTGGTAATATCCGCCTCGATCTTCTCTCTCTCCTTGCGGAGACGCTCCATCTCGGAGGGGACATCCAGAATATCCCCCACCCCGAGAAAGAGGGTCCGCCGGGGGAGTACCGCCGCCAGACTCTGTTTGGGGCGCTCTCCGGGCTCCACAAGACGTATCTCCGCCACTCTTCCGAGAAGCGAGATAAGATCCCGGTTTTCCTCCATGGAACGCCGAACCCTGGGATCCTCCGTGGCGATAACGATGGAGGGGGCAGACTGCTGAGGAGCAAGCCCCGCTTCAACCCGCAGGTTCCGCAAAGCCCGGATCATCTCCTGAAACTGCTCCATATCTTCGAAAAGCTCAATCTCGCCATCCTCTTTTTCGAAGGAGGGCCAACCGCTCCGTTCGAGAAGCGCCCCCTCATCTCCGGCAAAACCGAAGGCCTGCCAGAGTTCATCCGTTGCAAAGGGGATGAAGGGGTGCAAAAGCTGCAGAGTCTGTCGGAAGACCGTGGCAAGCACCCATCGGGAGGCCTCTTTCCGCTCCTCTCCCTCGTTGCCGTAGAGAGCAGCTTTGGCCATCTCAAGATACCAGTCACAGAGTTCGGACCATACAAAGTCGTAGAGCCCCCGGGCAGCCTCTCCGAAGAAGTAGCCGTCCAAAAGCCTGGAGGTCTCCCGGGCTACCCGGCGAGTGCGCTCGAGAATCCAGCGATCATGGTCACGAAGCAGACTCTCAGCAGGCATCTCTGAACAAGAGGGAAGCTCCTCCAGGTGCATAAGGGCGAAACGGCTGGCGTTCCAGAGCTTGTTCATGAAGTATCGGTAGGTTTCGATACGGTTGGTGCTGAGGAAGATATCCCGCCCCTGCACGGTGAGAGCCGCCAGGGTCATCCGCAGAGCGTCCGCCCCATAGGTTTCGATGATGCCGAGAGGGTCAATAACGTTCCCCCGGGACTTGCTCATCTTATGACCGTGCTCATCCCGCACCAGGGCATGAATATACACATCATGGAAGGGAACTTCCCCGTCCATGAACTCCAGCCCCATCATAATCATCCGGGAGACCCAGAAGAAGATGATGTCAAACCCCGTCATGAGAAGGGAGGTGGGATAAAAGGCCTCAAGCTCTTTTGTTTTATCCGGCCAGCCCAGGGTGGAGAAGGGCCAGAGGGCGCTGCTGAACCAGGTGTCCAGCACATCCTCATCCTGATGCGACACCGTATGACCGCAGGCTTCGCAGGCGGAAGGCGCCTCGGAGGCCACCGTAAAGTGGCCGCATTTTTCGCACTCCCAGGCGGGAATCCGGTGTCCCCACCAGAGCTGCCGGGAGATGCACCAGTCCCGGATGTTCTCCATCCACTGGTAGTAGGTGTTCTCCCACTGCTTGGGCACCCAATTGATACGCTCCTGCTGCACCGCCTCCACCCCGGCATCCGCCAGAGGCTTGGCCTTCACGAACCACTGCTCCGAAAGGTAGGGCTCCACCACGGTGTCGCAGCGGTAGCAGTGTCCCACGGAGTGAAGATGCTCTTCAACCTTCACCAGAAGCCCCTGGGCTTTGAGATCCTCCACCACTTTCTTTCGGGCCTCGGTAATATGGAGCCCCTGGTAGATCCCCGCCAAGTCGTTCATGATCTGCTTATCATCGATCACCGCAATCTGGGGGAGATCGTGCCGCTGCCCCACGAGGAAGTCGTTAGGATCGTGGGCGGGGGTAATTTTGACGCACCCCGTGCCGAACTCGGGATCCACCATGTTATCCTCAATAACCGGGATCTCTCGATCTGTGAGGGGGACCCGCACCCTGCGCCCCACGTAGGGGGCGTTTTTCTCATCCCGGGGGTGCACCGCAATGGCGACATCGCCCAGGATGGTCTCGGGCCGGGTGGTGGCAACCATGAGGGAGCCTTCGCCATCCACAAAGGGATAGGCTACGTGGTAGAGATTTCCGGGAAGCTCCTTGTGCTCGACTTCGAGATCGGAGAGGGCTGTCTGGCAGCGGGAGCACCAGTTGATGATGTATTTTCCCCGGTAGATAAGCCCCTTCTTGTACAGAGCCACAAAAACCTCCCGCACTGCCCGGGAGAGCCCTTCATCCATGGTAAAGCGCTCTCGGTCCCAATCACAGGAAGCCCCCAGCTTTTTAAGCTGGTTGATGATGCGGCTGCCGTACTGCTCTTTCCACTCCCAAACCCGAGCCTCGAAAGCATCCCGCCCCAGATCGTGCCGGGAGAGCCCCTCCTTGGCGAGCTGCTTTTCCACTACGTTCTGGGTGGCGATCCCCGCATGATCCGTGCCGGGAAGCCAGAGGACGTTGTCCCCCTGCATACGGCGGTAACGGCAGATAATGTCCTGGAGGGTATTGTTCAAGGCATGCCCCATATGGAGAGAGCCCGTAACGTTGGGAGGGGGGATCACAATAGAAAAGTTCTTTCCCTCTCCCGTATACTCCGGATCTCCCACGAAAAGACCCTCTCTCTCCCATCGTGCATACCAGGCATCTTCAATGGGAGCGGGATCATAGCTTTTGCTCAAGGAATCAAGTTTTTTGCGGCGGTCCATTGCCATCCCTCCAAGAAAAAAATCGTGACACATCACATATGGTTTTTTAGAGTTCTTCTGCTGTGGCCTCGGGAAAGAGAAGATCCTGAATGCCTCGCTGCAGCTCCGTTATTCCCAGGCTGTTGGCAGCTCCCGTAACGTAGGGTTTGTTGAGAGAATAGAGCCCCTTTTTCACGTACTGCTGCACTAAACCACGGTGTTTGCTTTTGGCGATTTTATCCGCCTTGGTAAAGACCACCTGAAGAGGAATCCCCAGATCGTAAAGCCAGCTCTGCAGGGTTGTATCGTTCTCCAGAAGGCCATGACGAAAATCCACCAGGTGCATCACCACAGCAATATTGGGGCTTTTCGTAAAGTAGCTCTCCATGAGGCGGAGCCAAGCGTTTCGCTCCTCTCCTCCTCTTTTGGCGTAGCCGTACCCCGGTACATCCACAAGGTACCACGCCCGATCCCCGTGAGAAGCCCGGTAGTAGTTGATGCTCCGGGTCTTTCCTGGGGTTCCGCTGGTGTGAGCCACCTTCCTGCGGAAGAGGGCGTTAATGAGGGTCGATTTTCCCACGTTGGAACGCCCTGAGAAAACAACCTCCATAAGCCCCGGCTCAAGAGGGAGCTGTGAGGGAAGGAAGCAGGTATGTGCCAGCTCCACACTCCAGTGTATCGGAGCCTCCCCAGAGGCTCCGGAGTTATGCCGGGAGGTTTCGGAAGGCATGGCGCAACACGTCATCCAGATGCCGCACGTAATGTACGGTTATTCCCGAAAGCACCCACCGGGGAAGTTCTTCCACGTCGCTCTTATTCCCCTCGGGGATGAGCACATCTCGAATATCCTGGCGCTTCGCCGCGAGAATTTTTTCGCGAACGCCTCCGATGGGGAGTACATTCCCACGAAGGGTGATCTCTCCAGTCATGGCGAGATCGTTACGCACCGGAATCTTCTTGATGCTGGAGAGCATCGCCACCGCCAGAGTAATCCCGGCAGAGGGGCCGTCCTTGGGAATGGCTCCTTCCGGAACGTGCACATGCACATCCGTTTTATCCCACTCCACATTTTCCGAAACGTAGGTCCCGCGGATATGACCGAGGGCGGTCTTCGCCGATTCCTGCATAATATTGCCCAAATTCCCTGTAAGAAGGACGTTTCCCTTTCCCTTGATGATCATGGTCTCCACCACCAGGGTGTCCCCCCCGCTTTCGGTCCAGGCCAAGCCCACCACCGTACCGATAGCATCCTCCGAGGGTATGCGCATATCCCGCACCATAGGAGGTCCAAGGTATTTTTTAAGCCCCGTGACGTTCACCACGATTCTCTCCGGCTCTGCAGTCCCCTTTTCAGTAAGCTCTACCAGATTCCGGGTAATCTTACGGGCCAGTTTTGCAAGCTGACGCTCAAGGTTCCGCACACCGGCCTCCCGGGTGTAGTCCTGAATAATGTGTTCCAGAGCAGGGGTGGAGAGGGCGATCTGATCGCGCTGCAGGCCGTGATCGCCACAGACCTTGGGCCAGAGATGTCTCTGGGCGATATGAACCTTCTCCTCCTGAACGTATCCCGGAAGATGAATAATCTCCATTCGGTCGACGAGCGCCCGGGGGATGGTGTGGGTTACGTTCGCGGTGGTGAGAAAGAGCACTTTGCTGAGGTCGAAGGGGATCTCAAGAAAGTGATCGGTAAAAGAGGCATTCTGCTCGGGATCAAGAACCTCAAGCAGCGCCGCCGCAGGATCCCCCCGAAAATCAGAGCCGATCTTGTCAATTTCGTCGAGGAGCATGACGGGATTTTTCGTTCCGCTGGTGCGGATCTTCTGGATAATCCTTCCGGGGAGGGCCCCTACGTAGGTGCGCCGATGCCCGCGAATCTCTGCCTCGTCCCGCATCCCTCCGAGGGAGATGTTCACGAACTTGCGCCCCAGAGCCCGGGCGATGGAACGCCCCAGAGAGGTTTTTCCGACCCCCGGAGGCCCTACAAAGCAGAGCACCTGCCCACGGCCGCCGTCCTTTCCCGCATGCTTGCGCACCGCTAGAAATTCGAGAACCCGCTCCTTGATCTTCTCCATACCGTAGTGATCTTCTTCGAGAACCTGCTCGGCGCTCTGGATATCAAGACGATCTCGGGAACTTTTCTGCCAGGGAAGCTCTACGAGCCAATCCAGATAGGTTCGAGCTACCGTAGCTTCGGCGGACATGGAGGGCATTTTCATGAGCCTCTCCAGCTCCTTCAACGCCCGTTCCTCTACGGATTTCGGCATTCTGGACGTTTCGATCTTCTTTCGATACTCCCCGATCTCAGGAGGGACGTTCCCCTGGCCAAGCTCATCTTGAATCACCCGGAGCTGCTCCTTGAGATAGTATTCCCGATTATTCTTCTCCATCTCCTGACGCACCCGGTCGTGGATATCGTGCTCCAGCTCCAGGATCTCAATCTCCCCCAGGAGAAGCTTGAAAAGCTCTTCCAAGCGCAGGAGAGGATCGAGAATCTCCAGGAGTTTCTGTTTATCCTGAACACGCACGAGAAGGTGCGAGGCCACGATATCTGCGAGCTGATGAGGATCCTCGATGGAGTGCACAGACATGATCACTTCCCCGGGGATCTTGGGGTGCAGGGTGGCATAGCGCTCAAAGGAGGCGAGAACACTCCGGCGCATCGGCTCAAGAGAGGCCGCGTCTTCTTCTGGAAGATCTTCCTCTCCGAGAAGCGCCAGAGGCTCTACGGCGGCGTTAAAGTAAGGGCCTCCCTGAAAGTACTCGACAACTTTCCCCCGAGCGAGCCCCTCAACAAGAGCCTTGGTAGTGCCATCGGGGACCCGTACCATCTGGATAACCTGACAGAGAGTTCCCACATCGTAAAAATCCTCCGAGCCGGGATCCTCCGAGCTGATCTCCTTCTGAGCTACCACGAAGACAGTCTTGTCTCCCAGCATGGCCTCTTCCAGAGCTTTAAGGGAGCGGGGACGTCCCACAAAGAGAGGAACGATAATCCCCGGAAAGAGGACGAGATCCCTCACGGGAAGTACGGGGACTTTAGAAGCCCCTTCCCGCTGCGGCATTTAGGCGACCTCCTTTTCGTTGTCGTTATCGGTACCGTCTTCGTAATGGTAGATGGTACCGGAACGATCCTCCACGTAGGATTCGGTAATAACGATCTTCTTCGGTTTTCGAGGTTCCGAAGGAACTTCGTAGAGAATGTCCAGCATGAGAGATTCCATGATCGAACGCAGTCCCCGGGCCCCTGTTTTACGTTCCGCCGCAAGGTGTGCCACCTTGATGAGTGCCTCGGAAGAAAACTCCAGGGGGATATCCTCCAGCTCCAGAGTCTTCTGATACTGCTTTACCAGGGCATTTTTGGGTTCCGTGAGAATCCGTACAAGGGCCTCTTCGCTCAAACCTTCCAGTGCGGTAATGACAGGCAATCTCCCCACGAATTCGGGGATAAAGCCAAAGGACATGAGATCGTCGGGCTGGACATACTGGAGCATTTCGTAGGAATCTCCGCGGTTGTGGCTGAAGACCTGGCCGCCAAAACCGATGGTCTTCTTGTTGACCCTCCGGGCGATAACATCCTCCAAGCCTTCAAAAGATCCTCCGCAGATAAAGAGAATGTGCTCCGTATTCACCTGAATAAAATCCTGATGCGGGTGTTTGCGCCCACCCTTGGGAGGAACGTTTGCCACAGTCCCCTCAAGAATGCGCAGCAACGCCTGCTGCACCCCTTCACCAGAGACATCCCGGGTGATGGAGACAGATTCGGATTTCCGGCAGACCTTATCAAGCTCGTCGAGATAGATAATGCCTCTCTCCGCAGCCTGCACATCCCCACCCGCAGCCTGAAGGAGCCGGACGAGGATGTTCTCCACATCCTCCCCCACGTATCCTGCCTCCGTAAGGGTAGTGGCATCTGCCATGGCAAAGGGAACATCCAGAAGCCTCGCCAGAGTCTGGGCGAGAAGAGTTTTTCCCGATCCCGTAGGGCCGATGAGAAGCACGTTGCTCTTCTGAAGCTCCACATCAGGACTCTCCGCCAGATCCTTCTGCTGAATCCTCTGGAAGTGATTGTACACCGCCACCGAAAGCACTCGCTTCGCCTGTTCCTGGCCAATGACATACTGATCAAGAAACTCCTTGATAGCCTTGGGTTTAGGGGTCTCCTTCGGTTCGGAGGAACCCTCCCGAGTCTTGGAAAAACCATCCTCCGGAACATTTTCGCTCTCAAGGATCATGTCACACAGGTGCACACACTCGTTGCAGATGTACACTCCGGGGCCAGCGATAATTTTCTGGACCTCTTTCTGGCTTTTGCCACAAAAAGAGCAGCGGATGCCGTTTTTTTGCTTTCCGTTTTTATTATCGCCTTCGAAATTAAACAAAAGCATTTCCTCCTTATATCTTTACGAGCGGTTCTGCCGACGGGGAGAAGATACGCCGGGGAGGTGCCCCTCCTGAAAACACCGCAGTTTTCTGTTCCACCGAGACAAGCACGCAGGAGAAGAACCCCGCAACCGAACGATCATACCCGATTTTCAAGAATATAACAAACGAGGGAGCCTCGGCTCCCCCGCTTGGGATCTTTTTCGCCACAAAAGCTAGCGCTTTTCGATAACCTTATCGATGATACCGTAGCGCATAGCCTCTTCGGCGGACATGAAGTTATCCCGGTCGGTATCTTTGAGGATCTTCTTGACATCCCTTCCCGTGTGATGGGAGAGGATGCTGTTCAGGGTCTCGCGGCAGCGGAGAATCTCCCGAGCCTGAATCTCAATGTCTGTGGCCTGTCCTTGAGCGCCTCCATGGGGCTGGTGAATCATAATCCTGGCATAGGGGAGAGCGAAACGCTTTCCGTGAGCGCCTGCGGCCAGAAGAGCCGCACCCATGCTCGCGGCCTGACCTATACATATGGTAGAGACGGGGCACTTCACATACTGCATGGTATCGTAAATCGCCAACCCCGCAGTGATAACCCCTCCGGGGCTGTTAATGTAGAGGTGTACATCTTTATCGGGATCTTCGCTCTCAAGAAAAAGAAGCTGTGCTACCACAAGGTTGGCGATATGATCGTCTACTGCATCTCCGAGAAAGATAATACGATCCTTGAGGAGTCTGCTGTAGATATCGTAGGATCGCTCTCCCCGTCCGGTCTGTTCAATTACATAGGGTACCAGCATGATAGATTCCTCCCTGGCAAACTCCGTTTTTTTGATCTCCAAAAAAGCTATTCCGTCTCTGCCGAAACGTCTTCGGGGGCTTCTGCGAACTCCAGAGGAACGTCTTTAATCGTTATTTTGGAAATAAGGTGGTCTACGGACTTACGGAATCGAATTCTTCCCACGGTCTCTCCGAGAAGATCCTGATTGTTTTTATGAATATCGTAGACCTGCTTGAGGGGCATCCCCGTGGTCATGGCAATGCGGCGGATCTCCATCTCCACGTCTTCATTTTTGATCTCCAGATCCAGCTCCTCTGCAAGAACCTCGAAGGCGAAGCGAGTGCGCAACTCCACTTGGGCACGCTCCCGAAGCTTTGCTTCGTACTCCTCCATGCTCATTTCCTGGGCTTCGAGATACTCCGGCAAGGTCTGCTTATACTGACGCTGAATCTTCGCAGCCTCTCCGTTCTTGAGATTCTGATACTGCCGCTCTACCTCACGCTCTGGAAGAAGCTCTACCTTCGTGGCATTTGCAAAGACCTGAACCACATTATTCCGAGCAATATCTTCGGCCTGGTACCCGCTCTCCTCCTCCAGACGCTTTCTCAAAAACGCCCGGAACTCCTCTTCGTTGGAGGCGCTTTCGCCCCCTACCTTGGCAAAAAGCTCCCGGTTCAGTTCAGGAAGCTTCTCTTCCTTGATCTGTTTCACCGTAATGGCGTAGGAAGCAGTTTTTCCGGCATACTGAGCATCCTCGTGATCCTCGGGAATGAGGATATCAACCGTAACCTCATCACCCTTTTTCCTGCCCAAAAGAGCATTTTTAATCTCTTCCCGAAGCTCCGGAGCCCAGAGTGCGATGGGAGTCTCCTCCTGACGCTCCGTCTCCTCGCCGTCTACGGTGATGAGATAATGCACGTCCACCACGTGGTTCTCCTCGGCCTCCCGGCCATCATCATCGACGGGGAACCACTCCGAATGCTGATGCAGAACCTTTTGCAGGGTCTCCTCCACAGCCTTCTCGGTGACGGGAAAGATCGGGCGCTCCACCTCAAGGGAGGCCAGATCCGGGAGGATAATCTCGGGACGGCTGTACAGGGTAAGCTTGAAGGAAAAGGGTTCTCCCTCTTCGGCCTTCTCAACGTCAATTCGGGGATCCTCTAAGAGAACGAGACCATACTCCTCCACCACGCTTCTCACGCTCTCAGGGACGATTTCCTCCATGGCATGATCAAGAATGGCCTTCTTCCCCACATACATTTCGAGCACATGCCGAGGAACCCGTCCTTTTCGGAATCCTTTGATGTTAGCCTGTCGGGAAAGCTCCCGAACAGCGGTCTGTACCGCCGCGGCAAATTCCTGGGCATCCTTCTCGACCCGAAGGACGAGGACATTATCTTCCTGGGAAAGAACTTCAGAACGCATGTGAACAGCCTCCTTATTGAGGTGCGCCGTCTTTAGTGCGGAAGTACCGCCGCACCCTTTGCCAACGCACGCCTCTTTACGTTTTGTATATTGAATCACACATCTTCTGCCTCTCCTCTTTCTTCGAGAAGAAGAGGCACAAAAGCATCAAAGCACCCGCGACATGATAACATGAAAAAGCCTCGATGGAACACCATCGAGGCAGATACGCGATAATTCGCCCGTTATTTCCTCTTGGTGCGAGAGGGGGGACTCGAACCCCCACGCCAGGGGCATAGGAACCTAAATCCTACGTGTCTACCAATTCCACCACTCTCGCGTTTTCGCAACATTTCCGAAAACTCTCGAAACCAAAAAAGGAAAATACGTGGTGGATCGTATAGGAATCGAACCTATAACCCCCTGATTAAGAGTCAGGTGCTCTGCCAGTTGAGCTAACGATCCACGTACACCCCCGAGCGTACGGGGACAGCAATTGAAAAAACAAAAAACTGGTGGATCGTATAGGAATCGAACCTATAACCCCCTGATTAAGAGTCAGGTGCTCTGCCAGTTGAGCTAACGATCCACCATAAAGTATGGGGTGAACGAGGGGACTTGAACCCCCAGCCTCTGGAGCCACAGTCCAGCGCTCTAACCAATTGAGCTACGCTCACCATCCACAAACCTTATTCCTCATGGCGCGCCTGAGAGGAGTCGAACCCCTGACCTACGGATTAGAAGTCCGTTGCTCTATCCAGCTGAGCTACAGGCGCGTATTTTGTAAATGTTCGGATACATATGGAGCGGGAGACGGGATTCGAACCCGCGACCTACGGCTTGGAAGGCCGTTGCTCTAGCCAGCTGAGCTACTCCCGCACTGAAAAACCAGAACTTTTTTCGGGAAAATTCCCCGACTGGCGTTCATTGCCAATGCGAGAGTATTTTACAGTTTCTGCCTCAACTGTCAACCCCCTCCCGAAGGATTTATGGAGGAGCAGAGAAATTAACGTCGTACACCACCGTTGCACCGTCTCCCTGCGATCATCGCCAAGGCAAGGAGAAGCAACATACCCACCCCTTCCACCGGAGCAGATCCAACCACACAGCCGCCGCCGCCTCCGCCGCCGCCAGCGGAGGCGCGCGTCAGCGTAAAGGTCATCTCCGTTCCGGGAACGGCATTCCCTCGGCTGTCAAAGGCGCTGACCCGAACAGTCAGAGGCTTTTCAAAATCCTCCGGAATGGAAATGTCGTGGCGGAATTCGTAGATGGAGGGGTTTTCATTCACCCCGGTTCGGATAAGCTCCACTCGCTTACCCTGCAAAAAGAGAACCTGTTCCGTGCCGTCGAAAAACGCATAGTTCAGCGTGGCAATCCGGTTGTTGACGGTAAAGGTTCCATCCTCCGAGGGGATAACATCCTCCAGAGAGGGCTGCAGGGGCTTCACCACACCGAAAAGACTCAAAAGCTGCCGGGGCTTCACCGCAATCCCATCGGCAACATTCCAGTCCACACTCTTACTCGTATGCTCGGGATCGTAGACGTAGTCGGAGGGGATGATCTGCGTTTCACCATCCCCCCGGATCTCTCCCCGGGTCATAACAAGGCGCCTCCCCTCGGGGAAGGGGGTGATCACCCCGGACTTTGCAGTAACCTGCCCCCCAGCATCCCAACGAACTTCCGTATCACCAATATCGTAGTAGTACCAACGGACGACATCCGATCCAAGGCGACCCGCATGGGCGAGCCCGCCGATCTCGACGCTCTGGGTAGAGGAAGTTGCGTGAATATTATAGATAATTCCCCGGATGCTACCGTTCAGGTACTCCACAAGATCATTCGGACGCCAGCGCCTCGTGATCTCGTAGAAGAGTGTTGGCGCCACCCCTCCGTGGGGGAGCTTGGAGGCGTCCCAATAGCCGGGGAAGAGATCGGCGTAGATGTGCGCGTTGTTGGCCAGCGCAAAGGCTGTTATGTTCTCCATGTGTTTCGCCGGACTGAAACGCGAGAGTATTTTATCCGGTACGCTCCCAAAGGTCAGGGGGATGCTCGAAGAGTGCAGCTCAGCTCCGGCGGCGCCGACCGCAGTTACCTTGAGGGTGTATTCCCCCTCCTCAAGATCACGGGTGTAGATGGTGCTATAATTGGTATCGAAATCTTTCGTGCGCCCTCCCTGAATAAGTGCCGCCGCATAGTGCCGCATAACAACCGCCTTCAGGGATGCATCATAGATGGAGACCGGTAGCGCGGGGTTATAGACAAGATCGGGGGGCGGGGAGGCAAGAATATCCAGAGCCGTACCGGGAGTCCAGCCATGAGGATAGTCGGTTCTGATGGCGGCCAGCGGCGTGAGCCCCGTGCTGTCGTCCACGGTGCTGGTCACCGTACGCACGGGGGCGAGAACCCCGTTCCGATAGAGTTCGAAACGAACGTTGAAGGGCTCCTGCTCCGGATTTCTTCCCTCCCTGTCGATGGCAACGATGGCGTAGAGATCCCTGGTAGGGGCCATAATTCTGGAACCCTCCGAGGGAGCAGCCACCGAAAGGATTACAGCCTCCGTATCCGGAACTCCCGACAGAAAAGCGACGCATAAGCAGAGCAAAGAAGCAAAACGCTTCATCTCGTGAACACACCCTTTCATGTAGTTGAACGCTGTGCCTTGAGGACAATCATACCATTCTCGGTGCTTTTTGCGAGAGAAGATCTGCGCGCACCAGCGTGAGCACCTTCGGGGATAGAGAGGGGAGTAAAAGGCACCGTCACCAAATCCAGACCCTAAAAAAGCCGCCTCCCCCCGTTTCCGGAAAAAGACGGCCACACCGTTATACACGTTGATAAAGTATCACTTCACATACTGCGTCACTGTTGTGCCTTCACGTTTTTAATTTTGGTCGGGGTGAAAGGATTCGAACCTTCGACCCCCTGCTCCCAAAGCAGGTGCGCTAACCAGACTGCGCTACACCCCGATACGTGACCCGCGCTGCGGAGCCCTGTCTATAATTTTGGTGGAGCTGGGGGGACTCGAACCCCCGACCTATTCCTTGCGAAGGAATCGCGCTCCCTCTGCGCTACAGCCCCACAGCATAACGGCGACCATTCTAGTCAGGGAAGAGTCTATTGTCAAGAGGCAAAGCACATGGTAGTCTTCCTCTGCTACATCACCCCGAAGGGAGTTTATGCATCATGCCGATGAATCCCGAAATCATTCCGTTACTTGTGCATTCCCTCACAGACATCTTTTTGAAACAGCCCGGAGCATCCGTCGATATTTTGGGGGGCGACTCCTGGCTCGCCCTTGGATTTCGAAAGGGGCCTCTTGCGTCGAGGGCTCTCTTTTTCTGCTGGGACCCCCTCTGTTACTGCTGCACTCTCGCTCCGGAAGATGCTCTCCGGGAACTTCTGGAACAGCGATCTGCCGCCCTTCCCATAGGACATGCCGCAAAGGCACACCTATCGGGGGCCCGCATGACCCGGGTAGAACAGCTTTTTCAGGACCGCATTCTGCGATGCACCTTCGAAAAGCTTCTTGGGGCGGGATTTGTGCAGAAGAAATATCTTCTCCTGGAACTCACTGGGCGCTACAGCAACTGCATTCTCCTGGATGAGGATGAGCGTGTTCTGGAGACAGCCAAACATATCCATCCCGAAGAGAACAGCTACCGCCACATCCTTCCGGGACACCCCTACTCCCCCCCGCCGCCGGGAGATTTTATTTCTCCTTCCAAGGCGGCCCACGCTCTTCGAGAGGGGGCATCCGAGACCATCCGGAAAACCCGGGGGTTGGGAAAAACCCTTACCCGGCACATACTCCAGCATTATGCGCACTGCTCCCCCGAAGAGTGGGCGAAAGCTCTCGAGAAAATCGAGCAGAACTCTCCCGGGGAGCTGCGGCTTCAGAATATTTCCGGGGAGCTGACAGCCTTTCCTGAGCTTCTTCCGGAGGCACGGGAGATACCGAAGGAGCAGCTTTTTTCAGAGCTTTGGAGAATCTCCGGGGGAGAGCTTCTGCGTCGCTGCGTGGAGGGGAAAAAATCCCGCCTCTCCCGGGAGCTTCGTCAGAGCCTCACGAGAACCCGCCATAAGATCCGGGGGATGGAACAGCGCCTGGCAAGGGCGGAACATGCGGAACTTTGGAAAAAAAAGGGACAGCTTCTGCTCGGGATCTCCGAGGAGATTCCTCGGGGTGTTCCTGTGGTGGAGCTGGAAGATTGGGAACATCCGGGGACATTTATATCTGTGGAACTTGACAGCTCCCGGGGGGTAGCCTCGAACGCAGAGCGCTATTTCCAGAAGTATAAAAAGGCCCGGGGGAGCGTAGAGGAATCCCGCAGTATTCTAGAAGGACTGCTGCAGCAGGAGGAAGAGGAGGATACCCTTCTTTCTCTTCTCGAATCTTGTGAACGTCTGGAGGAGCTTCGGGCCTTCGAGGCGGAGGCTCCGGTGCAGAAGACCCTGAAGAAAAAGCGGGAACGGAGTAAAGCTAAGGGAGAAGCCCCTTCCCGCCCCTATCTGGAGCTGGATCTCCCCGATCTGGGAGGGCACATCTATCTGGGGATGAATACCCGGGGAAATCGTCGGGTTACCTTCGACATTGCCGTATCGGGGGATCTCTGGTTCCACGCTCAGAAAATTCCCGGAGCGCACGTGATTCTCCGCTCTCCCCGATCGGAGCACCACCCCGACGCGGTGGCTCTGGCGGCATCTCTGGCGGCGTTCTACTCCAAGGGAAAGAGCAGTCTTACGGTATCCGTGGACTATGCCCCGGTACAGCACGTCAAGCACATCCCCGGCAAGGGGATAGCACATGTACGCTATACCAACTTCGCCACCCTTCGGATAGAGCCCAAATCTCTCAAGGCTGTTGCCGCAGAATGCGCACAAGCTCCTGATCCAGAGGATCCCGAAAAGAGATAACCTTTCCCGTCCTTGGATGCTCGAAGGCAAGCTTCCAGGCATGAAGAAAGATTCGCTCCTCCGAAGGGGCTCCATGCCCGTACCCGTAAAGAGTATCTCCCCAGAGCGGGTGCCCCAGATAGGCCGCATGGACGCGTATCTGATGGGTTCGCCCTGTATGAAGAACGCATCGTAGCAGGGTTGTTCTGGCGTAGTTGCGAAGAACATAGAAATCCGTCTGGGCGGGACGCCCCTCCCGAACTACCGCCATGCGGGTTCGGTGATAGGGATGCCTGCCGATGGGGAGATCCACCAGATGCTCCGCCCAGGGGATGCGCCCCAGAGCGAGGGCGAGGTACTCCTTCCATACCCGGCGTTCTCGAAAAGCCCGACTGAGCCGGTCGTGAGCCCACATATTTCGGGCCACCACCATAAGCCCCGAGGTCCCCTGATCCAGACGGTGAACGATCCCCGGCCGCTTCTGGCCGTTAATCTCACCGATATCGGGGTAGCGGTAGAGCAACCCGTGCACCAGGGTGCCCTCCCAGTTTCCCGGAGCGGGGTGCACCACCACACCCGAGGGCTTGTGCAGCACGATACAGTCCTCGTCTTCATGGAGAACCCGAAAATCGACCTCCTGCGGCACGATCTCGAGAAATTCCGCCGGAGGAAGCTCCACCGTCACCACCGTACCGGGAAGGCACTTCAGCGAAGGCTTGATAGCAGAGGGAGGATCGAGAGAGACCTCTCCTTTGCGTATACTCTTGGTGGCGTAGGAGCGAGAGATTCCCACAACCCTCGCCACCAGGGAGTCCAACCGCTCCGGATCACCCTGCCAACGGAAAACCACACGCTTTCCCCCCTCTTCAAGTTCTTCATTGTGAAGCCATACTACGGATTTTTCGAGATCTTCCACCCTGCCCCTCCCCTTCTCTTTTGCCCCGTCACGGGGCATCTCTCCACGAAAACCAGGAGAGCCGCGCTTTCCTGCAGCTCTCCTGGTTGTTGGCTATTCCTTCATCACGTTCTGTTCCTGTGCAGTTGCGAAACCTGGTCTTTTACCGTTCCAGAGATTCCATTACCCTAGCGCAGCGGGGGCAGAGAGCCTCTTCACCCTGGGGGTCGTCGGTGTACTTCCAGCAACGGGGGCACTTCGTTCCGTGCGCAGGAGCCACGGAGATGGAAAGCCCCGTCTCTTCATCCTGATGCACCAGCACCCCTTCTCCTTCGAGAGGGGAGGTCGACCAGCAGGAGATGATACAGAGTTCTTCCCAAAATGCAGATCCGCACCCCTTCAGAAGCTCTTGATTCTCCGAAGAGGGCTGCACGTAGACCGCCGCCTCCAGAGAGTGCCCCAGGGAGCCGCCGCTCCGAGCCTTTTCAAGAGCACGACTCACCCCCTGGCGAACCTCCAGAAGAGCATCCCATTTCTTAAGGAACTCCGGCTCCACCCTCTCGGTGTTCACTTCGGGCCAGAGGGCGAGAAAGACGCTCTCTTCCAGCTCCGGATCAAGGGTGCGCATCTCCTGCCAGATCTCTTCAGAGGTAAAGCTGAGAATAGGAGCCAGAACCTTGGTAAGCCCCAGAAGCAGCTCCCAGATCACCGTCTGGGCACTCCGGCGCGCCGGATCATCCGCCCCATCCACATAGAGGCGGTCCTTGGCGGTGTCGAGGAAAATAGAACTTACCTCGTTCACACAAAACTGATGCAGCACAAAGGTAGGCACATGAAACTCGTAATCCTCGAACCCTCGGGTAGCCTTTTCCAGAACCTGCTGAAACCGCATGGAAACCCAGCGATCAAGCTCCGTAAGCTCCTCAAGAGGAACCCCATGCTTTGCAGGATCGAAATCTCCGAGATTGCCGAGAAGAAAGCGCGCGGTATTGCGAATGCGCCGGTACATCTCCACCAGATTGGCGATAATGGTCTTGGAGATGCGCACATCGTTGCGGTAATCCGTGGAGGCCACCCAGAGCCGCAGGATATCCGCCCCGTATTCATCAATAATTTCCTGAGGAGCGATAACGTTCCCCAGGGATTTCGACATTTTTCGCCCCTCTCCATCCACGATGAACCCGTGGGTGAGCACCGCCTTGTAGGGGGCCTTATCCTTCACCGCCACCGAGGTGAGAAGCGAGGTCTGGAACCATCCGCGATGCTGATCGCTCCCCTCAAGATAAAGATCTGCGGGCCAGCGAAGATCCTCCCGGGTCTCCAGCACCCCCACGTGGCTAATACCGGAGTCGAACCACACGTCCATGATATCTCGATCTTTCACGAGATGCTTTCCGCTACACTTGGGACAGAAGGCGAGATCCCCCAGAAGCTCCTCCGGGGAGGCGGTCCACCAGAAGTTGCTCCCGTGGATACGCACCTGCTCCTGAACCGCTCGCACCCGATCCCCCGTAAGCACTAGGGAGCCGCAGTCCTGACAGTACAAGGCAGGAATGGGGATTCCCCAGATACGCTGACGGCTGATACACCAATCCGAACGCTCCCGCACCATGTTAGAGATGCGTTCTTTTCCCCATCCGGGGATCCACTGAACGTTATCGATCTCCTCCAGAGCCTTTTCACGGAAGGCCTCCACCGAGACGAACCACTGTTCGGTGGAGCGGAAGATGACAGGCTTTTTACAGCGCCAGCAGTGAGGATAGGAGTGGCTGATGGTACGGCTTCGCAAAAGGGTGCCGTTGTTCTGAAGCGTCTCCAGAACCACCTTGGAGCCATCGTGAATGGAGAGGTTCGCCACCAGGGGAGTACCGGGCTTGAAGACCCCCTTGTCATCCACGGGGTTGTAGACCTCCAGGCCGTAGCGGATCCCCGTCTCAAAGTCCTCCACACCGTGCCCCGGAGCGGTATGCACGCACCCCGTCCCCTGATCCAGAATAACGTAATCCGCCAGCACCAGGGGGAGGATTCTTTCGGGAATGAAGGGATGCCGAGCCTTGGCGTGCTCTGCCTGCTGGCCGGGGAAGGTCTTGAGAACGGAGGAGACCGAAAGCCCCGTCTCCCTGCAGAAGGACTCCAACAGCTCCTTGGCCACCACAAACTTGCGGCCGTCCTCTACCTGGGCAACCACATACTCGTAGGAGGCATGCAACGCCACCGCCATACTGGCGGGGAGCGTCCAAGGGGTGGTGGTCCAGATCACCACGAAGAGATCCTCGTAATCTTTCTGCTCCAGCCCCTCTACCCCCTCAAGAAGAGGATAGGCCACGAAGATGGAGGGAGATTTCTCGTCCTCGTACTCGATCTCCGCCGTGGCAAGGGCAGTCTGGCAGTCGATGCACCAGTAAACGGGCTTATGCCCCTTGTAGACAAGCCCGCGATCCACCATCTCCGCAAAGACCCCGAGCTGAGCCGCTTCGTACTCGGGCTTAAAGGTGATATAGGGATTTTCCCAATCCCCAAGCCCTCCGAGACGGCGGAACTCATTCCGCTGAATGTCGATAAACTTCTCGGCATAGGCCTGGCAACGCTCTCGAAGCTCCTCTGGAGGAACCTCCTCTTTGTGCTTTCCCTCTTCCTTCAGCACCCGCAGCTCAATGGGAAGGCCGTGGGTATCCCATCCGGGGACGTAGGGAGAACGATACCCGCGCATCCACTTATACTTCGGGATAAAATCCTTGAGAATTTTATTAAAGGCCGTGCCGATATGGATATGCCCGTTTGCGTAGGGAGGGCCGTCATGAAGAATAAAAAGCTCCTCCTCGGTACGCTGCATGAGCTTGCCGTAAATATCCCGCTCTTCCCAGAACGCAAGAAATCCAGGCTCCCGCTTGGCAAGGTTCGCCCGCATGGGAAATCCTGTTTTCGGCAAATTCAGGGTGTTTTTGTAGTCCTTTGCCATGCTCTATCTCCTCCAGTTCGTCAATACACCCCTGCCGCCCCTTTAGGAGAGAGCGGCAGAAAGGTATGGCTTAGTATAGTACAAAATAGGAAATTGCAAAGAACGGGGGAGAGAAAATTCCTTTCTCTCCCCCGAAACATCTCGAAATTACTTCAGAAAATTTCCGCCCTCTGCACCGCTACTCCCGGGGCTGGGCCAAAAGAGATTTTTTCTCCCGGAAACTCTGTACCAGATGGAGCAGAACGAGAACGCTCAACCCCGTGACATCCGAGAGCACTCCGGGGACAAGAAGCCCCAGAGCCCCTGCCATGGCAATACCCCGAAGCCAGAGAGGCATGGAGACCTTGTAGAAGCCCACGGTGCTCATGCCGAGGAGAAAGACTCCCATGAGGGCGGTCATAAGAGCCATGGCGTAGCGCAGAGGCACCATCTCGGTAAAGACAAGGCCTGCCACGGAAAGTGCCGCCACTCCCGCAAGAGCTGCTCCCGCCATACGGGCTCGGGAAGACTTCTCCTTGTTCATCGCCGTAAGGGCTGCGAGACCGAAGACGATCACTCCAAGGATGGTGAAGAAAGCGCCCTTAAGAGAAACCCCCACGAGTACGAGCATGGGATTGAATACGTAGATGTAGGGCACCAGAAAGCCCGCCAGGGCAAGCTTTACTGCAGTCATCCCGGTTTTCATGGGGTCATCCCCCGCAATACCGGCCCCCGCATAGGCCGCTAGCGCCACGGGAGGGCTGAGATCTGCCGCAATACCGAAGTAAAGCACAAACATGTACGCTGCCATGGGAGGCACCCCAAGTTTGAAGAGCGCCGGCGCCGCCATGGTGCTGGTAACGATAAAGTTCGCCGTCGTCGGAAGCCCTGCACCAAGAAGGATACAGGCCACCATGGTGAGAAGCAGGGTGGGAAGCATGAGCCCCCCCGCAATCTTTACAATGGCGTTGGCGATGGAGAGTCCCAGCCCCGTAAGGGTAGCAGTGCCCACCACAATCCCCACGGTAGCACAGGCACACGCCACGCCAAGGGCACCCCGGGCACCGCCGTCCAGAGCGTCGATAAACTTCATAGGGGTAAGCCGCGTCTCTTTACGGAAGTAGGAGACCACTACGGTAATGACAATACCGTTAAAAGCCGCCTTAAGAGGTGTAAACCCTGCAATGAGGTAGTAGATGATTCCGATAAGAGGAATCAGCAGGTGCCCTCGCTGTTTGAGAAGGGGGACGATAAGAGGCAGCCGCTCCCGGGGAAGACCCTTGAGCCCCAGCCGGGCAGCCTCGAAGTGTACCTGCACCAGCACCGCAAAGTAGTAGAGCAGAGCGGGAACGATGGCAGCCGCCGCCACGTGGAGATAGGGAACTTCCATCATGGTGGCCATGATAAAGGCCGCAGCTCCCATGACGGGGGGCATGATCTGCCCTCCCGTGGAGGCCACCGCTTCGACGGCCCCGGCAAAGTGAGGCTTGTACCCCACGCTCTTCATGAGAGGGATGGTGAACATTCCGGTGGTACAAACATTGGCCACGGAGGAGCCCGAAATGGAGCCCATGAGACCCGAACTCAGCACCGCCACCTTGGCGGGGCCGCCTGTGGAGTGCCCAGCCAGAGCCATGGCAAGATCAATGATAAACCGTCCCATGCCGGTCTGCTCAAGAAAGGTGCCGAAGAGAATGAACATGAACACAAAGGTAGAGGATACCGCCAGAGGGGTTCCAAAGATACCCTCAGTCCCCATGTACATGTGGTTGATAATCCGCGTAACGCCATAGCCTCGGTGGGCAAAGAGCCCCGGAAAAGATCGTCCGAAATAGCAGTACAGCAGAAAGCATATGGCGATGATAGGAAGCACCGGATTGGAGACCCGCCGGGTGGCCTCCAGAATCAGGGTTATCCCCAGTACTCCCACAACGATATCCTGGGTTGAGGGGAGGCCGGGACGCGTGATAAGCTGATCAAAATAGAGCACATGGTAAAAAACGCAATAGAAAGCGAGTCCTGCAAGAACAAAATCGTACCAGGGAATTTTGGTCATGGAAGATTTTTTGAATCCCGGGTACAGGAAAAAGACAAGCACCAGCACGAGGGCAAGGTGCACCGACCGCTGCTTCATGGCATTGAGGAGCCCGAATCCTGCGGTATAAAGATGAAAAAGGGAGAGCCCCACCGCAATGAGAATCACCAGCTTCCCCGCCCAGCCTGCAAGCTGGCGGAACCGGGCCTCCGTATCAAACTGACGGCGCAGCTCGTCGAGATCGATCTGGCTCTCCTGGGGCTGCGCTATTGGCTCTTCAAACTTTCTCTGCGTTTCCTCAGTCATAATATCCCCCCGCTTATGGTCTTGCTTTCACTGGAAACCGTGAAGACACCAACTTGAAGATCCCCGTTTTTTCCTCATGAAGAAACGGCCTTCAAGCCACAAAGGTCATTTTTAAAAGCATCACCCCTCCGCAGTAATCATAGAGACCCCAAAGCCGCCACAGCCAAGGGAGTCTCTTGAATTCGTACAGTCAGAGGCTTTCCGGGAAAGAGGCGAAAAAGATCCCACGAAGCAACTCCGGGAAGCTCAATCTGATTTCTTCCAAACTCTTCATCCCCCACACGGAGGGAGATAGAGGCATACCACACCCCGCCGCCACGAAAATACATCCAGAGAGTATCCTGAAAAAATCTTTCCTGAGGGCGTAGCATACAGGGAAGCCCCGCATTGTGCGAACGCACCCGCTCCTCCCACTGCCACAAGGTGCCGTGGGATGCATAGTACTCATCCTCCACAGGGGTCTTTTCTACCGAGTGAATATAGCGGGTTATCACAGGCTGGAAGGGTGGAAGAAGTACCGTAAGAAGGGGAGCTTCGTTACGGCGCGATTCTTCCAGCACAAGCACGGGCACGGGGACACACAGAAGAAAGAGTGCTGCCAGAAGAGCCGCAACACCCACTCCTCGCAACACGGGAGAGTTCCAGCCGAACATCACGGTAACCGACTCATATTCCGGAAAGATCCTTTCCTCAAAAAATTGCTGTTTCCAGGAAGATAAGTATACATGATAACGCCGCATATCCATGCCGGAAAAAACAGGTTTTTCTCATATTTCTTACCGCAAGAAGATCATGTAAAGAAGCAATGTCATGCTGAAGATATCTGGACGCGCAGAGCCTAGAGAGATTTCGCACATTTGGTACCAAAACCGACTGAAGAAGAGTACACTACCTTCCCGGAGAGTGTCAATCAAAAAAGCTTTTTTCGCACAGAAAACGCGTTAGCGGAAAAAAGCCGGCATCTTCAGAAAAAATCGTTTTTTCTGCCTCTTATATCAAGAGAGAAACTCGAAATATTGTCGAAAAAATACTTTTGAAATACGAAATTCCTGTTTTGTGTCGTACAATAGAGGGACTCCACACAATAGTGAAAGGAACGAAGCTTACTATGCCTTGTAACAAAAATACGCCCTCCTCGGCTCCAAAAGCTCCCACAAAAGGGCAGGCCTTCTTGCGAGGGGGAATTTCGGTGCTCCCCATCCTTCTGGGGGTATTTCCCTTCTCTCTGGTACTCGGCTTTGCCATGAAGCAGAGCGCCCTCTCCCCTCTGCAGAGCGCTTCCTTCGCCGCCTCAATTCTGGCGGGGACCGCCCAGCTTGCCACGGTACAGCTTTACGCCGCTGCCACTCCGGGGGTGATCATCGTGCTTACCGCCCTGGTGATCAATCTCCGCTACGCCATGTACGGCCTCTCCATGGAGCCCCTGGTACGGGGAAAACCTATCCCTCTCAGGATCTTCTACGCCTACATCATGTCGGATCAGTCCTACGCCTTCACCATGGCGGAGGCGGAGGAGCACCCGGAGCGCCCCCATATCACCTCGTTCTTTCTCGGGGCATCTCTGGTAATCTACGCCTTCTGGCAGGGGGGAATCGCTCTGGGATACCTTCTCGGAAGCGTGATCCCCTCCTGGCTCTCGCTGCACTTCACCATCCCCCTGGTCTTTCTCTCTCTTTTGATCCCTCATCTTAAAGACGGAAAGCGCCGCTTCGCCGCAGGAGCCGCCGCCTTGAGTGCCCTCGTTCTGGTCCCCCTTCTCCCTCTTCAGACGGGGCTTCTGGCAGCTATTCTCATGGGCATGGGGGGAGGCATTCTCTACGAGACCTTTGCCCCCTCCGCCAGAGATGCCCGAAACCAAAAGGAAGAGGAAAAGCTATGAGATACTACGTCATCATTTTCTGGGTAGCCCTCGGAAGCCTGCTCATCAAGAGCATCTTTCTCTGCGGCTTCTCCTCTCGCCGTCTCCCCCGATGGATCATGAACAACCTGGATCTTATCCCTCCGGCGGTCCTTGCGGCCCTGGTTGCCCCCGCTCTGGTGTACGCCAAAACCCCCCAGGGGGTGGAGATATCCCTCCCCCAGCTTTTTGCAGGAGCCGGAGCTTTTGCTGTGGCTCTCTACGGAAAAAACGTCTTTCTCACCATTCTCGGGGGGATGCTGCTTCTGGGGCTTTTTTCCAGGCTTTCTGGGCTTTTCGGGTAGGTCGGGTTACGAGAGATCGCTGCAGCTCGTAAGCCCCCCCAAGGTTGTGGCCTGGCGTACTCCCCGAAGCACCGCCTCCTCCATGACCCGGGCAGCAAGAAACCCCACCACGCTGAGATCCGCTTCAAGAGACCCTGTGGAGAGAGCAAAGACCGTATCCCCGTCAAACATGGTGTGGGCGGGGCGTATGGTACGGGCGTAGCCGTTCTGGGCCATGGAGGCCATTTTACACATCTGGCTCTTGGAGAAAGCCGCGTTGGTTACCACCACCCCGATGGTGGTGTTTCCCGCAAAGGGATTGCCTTTTTTGCTCCAGCAGGAGGCCATGACCTCCTCCGCATCCAGCACGGCACGTTTTTCCTCGTCAAGAGCCCCTGCGAGAAAGGCTCCCCTTTGGGGATCCCAGATATTTCCCAAGGGGTTCACCGCCACCAGAGCCCCCACCTGAAGCTCTCCCACCTGAAGAGCAGAGGCTCCGAGGCCGCTTTTCATGGCCCGCTCCATGCCGAAGACCTTCCCCAGGGTAGCCCCGGTGCCGGCCCCCACATTCCCCTCCCGGGTTTCCCGAGAATTTGCGTTGCAGCAGGCCCGGTACCCCATCTCCCGATCCGGCCGCACCGTAGGATCTCCGAAGGCAAGATCGAAGAGCACCGCTCCGCAGACGATGGGAACCTTCGCCACCTGCACGTCGAAACCTATCTCTCGTTCTTCAAGATAAGCCATAACCCCCGCTCCCGCATCAAGGCCGAAGGCGCTTCCTCCGGCGAGAAAGACCCCGTGTACCCGTTCCACCAGGTTCACCGGGTTCAGCAGATCCGTCTCTCTCGTCCCCGGAGCACCCCCCCGGATATCCACACCCCCCACAGCACCTTCAGGGCAGAGCAGCACGGAGACCCCGGTATAGGCCTCGTAATCCTGCTCATGCCCCACCATAATCCCTTCGATTTCGTGAAACGGTATGGTTTGCATCTTTTCTCCTCCTCGAAAAAAATTTTTTCTTCGGGCACTCTCTCTGCCGTAAAAACCACGCTAAAAAGCCACCCCCACCGGAGGCTGCCTCCGGAGGTGCGCATACCTCTGAGGGTACCCGCATTCCAGAAAGCGCCTTTGCCCAGCAAAAGTGGCCTGTCTACTCATTATTTTTCATATTCTGAAGGTGTTGGCGGAGGCGTGTGGGAATCGAACCCACCGAGGCCGGCTGAACCGACCCCCACCAGGTTTGAAGCCTGGACGCAGCACCAGCTACGAAGCGCCTCCCCTTGAACCGCTAGCCATTGTAAGGGGTTTTCTCTTCTCTGTCCAGATGCTTTTGGACCCCCGCGGCCTTTTTGCGCATCCGATGCAGGGCATTTTCCACTTTTTTGATGGGCCAGTCCAGAAGCTCCGCAGCCAATTTCGGCGTCCCCGCAGCAAAGACCGCATCAAGTACAGCCGTCTCCAGGGGAGAAAGCACCTCAACGAGAGAGGCAAGAAACTCCCGATCCTCCAGGCGTTCTTCTAGGGAAGATCCCTCATCGAAGACACTCAGCGCCCGTAGCTTTTCCTCTATTCTGCGAGGACGCCCCCGTTTACGCAGAAAGGAGAGCATGGCGTTGCTTATACAGGTTTTAGCAAAATTCGAGAGATTGCCCCGCAGAGGATCGTAGGAGGCAAACCCCCGATAGAGCCCGATAAGCCCCTCTTGGATCAGATCATCCTCAAGATAGGGATCCCCTCTCCCCAGAGTACGGGCCCTCCGCCGCGCAAAGGGGAGATAGGCAGCAAGATACTCTTCTATCCGGTAGGGATCAAGAGAGGCATGTTGAGGGTTCTCGGAGATCTCTTCTCTGGTATCATAATGCACGGGAAACCACCGCCTTCAGAACTACAGACATAGAGTGCCTTGCCTTCTCATTTTCACAGAAAGGATGTGCTTCTTATGAATTTTGCTCACATTGATGCGCTTCTGGGAAAACACCGGGCATCTTCGGGGCCGTCCCTTGCAGAAAACCAGGCCCGGGAGATGGCGAGTCGTTCCGGTCTCTCCCTTCGAGAGGTATACCGGAAAGCCCTGGAACAATCCTGCGTCCCCCTGCGCTATGCCAGGAACATTGGAGTTTTCGGCATCTCCGGGCAGATAGAGCTTCTCAACTCCCGGGTTCTCCTGGTGGGGTGCGGGGGGCTCGGAACCTGGATCATCGAAATCTGTGCCCGGGCAGGGGTGGGAGAACTCTATCTCATAGATGGAGATGTCTTCGAGGAGAGCAATTTAAATCGCCAGATCTACGCCACCCCCGCCAATCTGGGAAGCTCCAAGGCCGAAGAAGCCGCCAAGCGGGTGGCTCTGATAAACCCTGCCTGTGAGGCCACCCCCTTTTTCCGGCGGCTCTCGGAAGAGAACGCTTCCGCACATCTTTCCGGCATGCATGCGGCGGTGGATGCCCTGGACAACAACTCCAGCCGACGCATCCTTTTCGAGCATGCCCGCCAGGCGGGGGTGCCGGTGGTCCATGGAGCCGTGGGAGGGCTCTGGGGGCAGTGCGGCGTTCTCTTTCCGGAAGATCCATCGCTGTTAGATTTTTTTGGCCCTTCCGGAGAAGAGGCTCCCGACCGGGGGGTGGAGACCGAGAAGGGCAATCCCCCCTGTACCGTGGCATCCGTCGGGGCGCTTCAGGGGGCTTTGCTCCTAAAGCTTCTGACGGGAAAAAAAGTCCACCGGAGGCGTTACTGGTGGCTCGATCTCCAGGAGGAGCTGGTGGAGTTTCTCAAGATCTAACGCCTCCTGAAAAGAGCCCTAGAGCGGTTCTCGTTATCATGTGACACTATGTTAACAGGAGAGCTGGAGCTTGTGTGTCCCCGGCAGCGACATAGTGGTCGGCGAGTGCAGCTTTGCGTCGTGGAGGCCCGGCAACGGCACAGGACGTGCCGTTGAGCCTCAGCCGCGCCACGGATGGCGCGTCTGAGGCGACGGGCCGGAGCAGCAAAGCAAGGGAGCGATTCGACCACTCGGGAGCAGAGGGGACACACAAGCGGAGGCTCCGTGAAACAACACGTGACACATTATTTGTGAAACCGCTCTAAAGCTTGCGCAAGAAGGCTCGAAGCAGCTTTTCCAGAGAGGCTGCGGCTTTACCTACTTCCTCCAAAACCTCTTCATGGGTGAGGGGGTTTGGGGTAATCCCCGCGGCGTAGTTGGCCACACAGGAGATGGCACAGGTGGGAATGTTCATATGCGATGCCACGAGAGCCTCGGGAACCGTGGACATCCCCACCACATCCGCCCCGAGAATCCGGGCCATGCGAATCTCTGCAGGGGTCTCAAAGGAAGGACCGGAAAAGGCCACGTAGACACCGCGCTTGAGAGGTACTCCCGTCTCCAGAGAGGCCGCTTCGAGGAGTTCCAGAAGCTCTTTGCGGTAGATATTCCCCGCATCGGAGAAGCGGGGCCCCCAGCTCTCCTCGTTGGGCCCCATGAGGGGGTTCTTGCCGAGAAGATTGATGTGGTCGTAGAGGGCCACCAAATCCCCTGGAAGCAATCCCAGATTAACCCCCCCGGAAGCGTTGGTAAGCACAAGATTTTTTGCCCCCAGAACGCCGAAAACCCGCACGGGAAAGGTAACCTCCTCCATGGAGTATCCTTCGTAGTAATGGGCCCGCCCCTGCATAACGATCACCCAACGCCCCTCAAGGCGGCCACAGACAAGGCGCCCGGAATGCCCCGGAGCGGTAGAGACAGGCCAGTAGGGAATCTCCGCATAGGAGAAAACCACCTGGTTTTCAACAGCCTCTGCCACCCCTCCCAGCCCTGAGCCGAGAACCATCACCGCCTCGGGGGTTTCGGAAAAGCTCTTCTGGATGTACCGGACCGCCTCTTCCACTTTTTCTCGATACGTCATATACATATGCTCCTCTCTGAAATTGCTTATCTTGAACTTTCATGTCCGCACAAAAATATACCATGACGAAAGGATATCCGGAAAGGGAGCTACTACGCCTCCGCCTTCCCTGCTCCTCTCGGATGACACTGATCATAGACGTTTCGAAGCTCCACATCAAGATGGGTATACTGCTCGGTGGTATTGATGGAGGAGTGCCCCACGATCTCCTGAAGGGTTCGCAAATCCACCCCCCGGCGCAGAAGATGCGTGGCAAAGGAGTGGCGCAGAATATGGGGATAGAGACGGCTCTCGGGGATACCCGCCAGCTTTCCCCTTTTACGGACAATACGCCAGAGATCTCCCCGCCCCAGGGGCTTTCCGTTTCGGGAGAGAAAGACCTCGGGAACTCCCCTAGAGTTCACCTCTCCCCGGGCCTGCTCAATATAGTCGAGCACCGCGGTTACTACATTCCCCACAAAGGGAACCATACGCTCCCGCTCCCCCTTCCCCCGGATGCGAAGAAGCTTGTTTCCCTGGTTGAGATCCTCCAGCCGCACCGATACCGCTTCGGAAGCCCGGAGGCCGCAACCGTAGCAGAGTTCCAGAATTCCCCGATCCCGGAGGGCCAGATAGGTATCCCCCTCCCGACAGGCATCCAGAAGGCGGGATACTTCGGGTTCCGTGAGAATCCGGGGGAGCCGCCGCCCCTTTTGGGGAAGGTCGGGCTTCCACGATCCGCTTTCGATAACGCCTTCATCCACGAGAAAACGGCTCCAGGATCGGAGCGCCGCCAGGCGCCGCTGGATGGTGCTCTTGGAGAGTCCCTGACGCTGCATCTCCCGGGAAAAGGAGTGGGCGTACTCCGGAACCACCGGATAGAGGGGGATCTCCCGCCCTTCGCAGTAGGATTCCCAGTTTTCAAGATCTCTTCCGTAGGCGTCCAGGGTGTGAAAGCTCATCCCCCGTTCCAGAAGAAGATGATCCAAAAAGTTTGCGATCATGGGATTTGACGACGTTTCTTTCATGCCCGGACCTCCTTCACGAGATGCCCCAGGGGAGCTATCTCTTCTCCTGCAGAAAAGAGCATACAGGAAAAGCCGGCAAACTTGAAGGTCTGCCGGCCTATAAGGATTTCACAGGAAGAGATAAAGAGCAGGCTCTCCCGCGAGGTTTTTCAAGAGAGAATCTTTTCGCTCTTGAGAAGATACCAGTAGAGAGCCATCAGGGTCTTGCCATCCTGGAACTCCCGATTTTCAAGCCCCCTTATGAGAGCCTCCCGATTCCGCGACTCCACCTGGATGGTCTCATCGTCATCCCCCTCCAGAGGAGCGGGAAAGAGATCCCTGGCGAAGAAGAGGATAATCTCCTCGTCGCAGAACCCCGGAGAGGTGTAAAACCGGGTGATCTCCGTCATGCTCCGGGCATCCATCCCTACTTCCTCCCGAAGCTCCCGATGGGCGGTCTCCAGAGGATCCTCTCCGGGCTCCACCACCCCAGCGGGAAGCTCCAGCACCGCCCGTTTCACGGGGTAACGATGCTGCCGCACAAAGAGAATTTCTCCATGCTCGTTTTCCGCAAGGATACACACCGCGGGGGCGTGCTCCACCACCTCACGGAAAGAGGTCTTTCCCGAGGGGAGGAGCACTTCATCCCGCCGAAGGTTAAGTATCTTTCCGGAGTAGATGCGCTCCGTGACAAGCTGCTTTTCAAAAGCAAAAATGGATGAACAACCCCTTACTTTTTGCCAAACTCCTGGCCGAGGCCAAAGGCTTTGACGTTGAGATCGAGAAGATGGGCCTTTTTCTTACCAAGCTTCTCCTTGAGTGTATCCAGACAGACCCCGGGATTCACGAGATCCGTGGCCTCCGCCAGGGCTCCCAGGATGATGACATTGGCCACCCGGTCGTTTCCAAGCTCCTGAGCCTTGCTGTTGGCAGGCACGGGAAGGACAGTGACATCTTTTCGCGGATTTTCGTAACGCACGAGATCCTCGTTATAAATCAGCACGCCCCCAGGCTTGAGAGCCTTCTCGAACTTCTCCAAGGAGGGCTGATTCATGATAATCACCACATCCGCTTCGGTCACCACGGGGGAGCCTATCTCTTCATCGCTGATCACCACGCTGCAGTTGGCGGTGCCTCCCCGCATCTCCGGGCCGTAGGAGGGAATCCACGTTACATTCCGTCCCTCTCCCATGGCGGTATATGCCACAAGCTGCCCCAGCGTCAGCACTCCCTGGCCGCCGAAACCGGCGGCGATGAAACTGCGGAAAAAGGGTACCATCAGTTCGTCACCTCCTGATCGGGAACCTTAAGCTCTCCAAGGGGATAGTAGGGGATCATCTTCTCTTCCACCCAGTTAGCGGCATCCACGGGGCGCATCCCCCAGTTGGTGGGGCAGGTAGAGAGAAGCTCCACAAGAGAGAATCCCTTACCGTCGATCTGGGTCTGGAAGGCTTTGCGCACCGCCTCCTTCGCCTTGGCCACGTACTTGGGCTTGGCCACACATGCCCGGGCAATGTATGCGGGTGCCGCAAGCGTGGCAAGCATCTCAGCCACCCTCATGGGATAGCCGTTCACCCTGGGCTCTCTGCCGAAGGGGCATGTGGTGGCCTTCTGCTCCAGAAGGGTGGTGGGGGCCATCTGGCCGCCAGTCATGCCGTAGATGGCGTTGTTGATGAAGATCACCGTAATGTGTTCTCCCCGGTTAGCGGCGTGCACGATCTCCGCCATGCCGATGGAAGCGAGATCCCCATCCCCCTGATAGGTAAAGCCGATCATGTCGGGACGCACCCGCTTTGCCGCAGAGGCCACTGCGGGAGCCCGGCCGTGGGCGGCTTCGTACATGTCCGTATCGATGTAGTTGTAGATAAAGACCGAACAGCCCACAGGAGCTACTCCGAAGGTTCTCTCCTGAATCCCCAGCTCGTCGATCACCTCCGCTACGAGGCGATGGGCCACACCGTGGGTACATCCAGGACAGTAGTGGGTAATGACGTCGCACATGGATTTGGGGCGCTCAAAAATTTTGACTTCACTCATGTCTGCTTCCCCCTACCCTGCAATCTTCCGGATCTGATCCTCGATCTCCTTCACCGAGGGGGCAATACCCCCGCACCGGCCGAAGAAAGAGATGGGGATATCCTTGCCAACCCCGATTTTAACGTCGTCGATCATCTGCCCCATGCTCATCTCCACCACAAGAATCTCCTTCACACTCTTGGGGGAGAGATTTTCGAAGGGAGCGTAGGGGAAGGGGAAGACTGTAATGGGACGGATCATCCCCACGGGGATCCCTTCTCTGCGAAGGTTCATGATAGCCGAGCGGGCGATACGAGCAGTGGTGCCGTAAGCAGCCAGAACGATCTCCGCACCCTCCATCTGGTAGCTCTCGTACCGCACCTCGTTTTGGGTCATGGCGTCATATTTCTTCTGAAGCTTGTGGTTATGCTGCTCCAGCTCTTCCGGATCAAGATAGAGGCTCTTCACGAGGGCCCGTTTCCCCCGCTTGCCCATATATCCGATGGCCCACTCCTCGGCATCGGCGGATTGTGTGGAAGAGGGCTCTTTGAACTCCACAGCCTCCATCATCTGCCCCATGAAGCCATCTCCGAGAATCATCACGGGATTGTGATACTTCTCTGCAAGCTCGAAGGCCAGCGTGGTGAGATCCACCCCCTCCTGAAGGGTACTCGGAGCAAGTACGAGAAGGCGATAGTCCCCGTGGCCGCCTCCCCGGGTAGCCTGAAAGTAATCCGACTGAGCAGGAAGAATACCTCCCAGACCGGGCCCCCCCCGGACGATGTTCATGATGACACAGGGAAGTTCAGCTCCCGCGAGATAGCTGATCCCTTCGGCCATAAGAGAGATACCGGGGCTTGAGGAAGAGGTCATCACCCGTTTCCCCGTGCCGGCACCGCCAAAAACCATATTGATGGAGGCCACTTCACTCTCCGCCTGAAGATAAACCCCTCCCACCTCGGGAAGACGGCGGGACATATATTCGGGAATTTCATTCTGGGGGGTGATGGGATAACCGAAGAAGTATTTGCACCCCGCACGAACAGCGGCTTCCGCCAACGCCTCGTTGCCTTTCATTAACATACGGTCTGCCATGATGCCATCACCTCCTTAATCGTCGTTCCGGTAGACTTCGATAGCCACGTCGGGACAGGTCTTTGCGCACATACTACAGGCAATGCACCCCTCCTTGAATTGCTCCACCGGTCGGAACCCCCGATTGTTGATCCGGTCTGATATGCGGAGCACCTTTACCGGACAGGCTGCCACACAAAGCCCGCAGCTCTTGCACCGGTCTTCCAGTACTGCGATACGACCTTTAGCCATTCACCACACCTCTTTCCCAAGGTAAAAGAATTGTACGACGCAAAGGCCAGAGAGGAATCCTCTCCAGCTCTTCTGCACAATCAAAGGATTGATGCCACAACTCTTTATCCACCGCCGCACAGAGCAACGGAATATCTAAGCGCTCCGAAGCCTTCTTACAGAGGGCTATCCCTCGAAGCACATCTTCTCTTCGGGTTTCTTTCATGAAATGAGTGTTACTTATCAGAGCGGTAAGAGGAAGTTCTGCCACCCTCGCAAGTCGTTCCGAAAGGGAGCAGAGTGCATCCAACGAGGATGCAGAAGGGCGAGAAGCATTGACCACCATGAGAAGGGCATATCCGGCGGTACGGATTTCAGGAGCAAACTGCGTAAGCGCCATGGCTCCTCGTTCGTCTCCTCCTACGTCGAGAAAAAGGCGGGCATCACCAGCGATAGCTCTTCCCACCGAGGGAGAGAGGGCGGGGATATCACCCCAGCGGGTATCCCCCGGAGGGTTGATAACCCCAAAACCCTCGGCCTGGAGAATCTCTGTAATCTCCCGTACCGAGAAGTAAGGATTGATGATGTCGATATCTGCCAGGGTGGTAGCCTCTCCGGCAGATTTGAATGCCCGAGCAAGGTTGATAAGACATTCAGACTTCCCCGACCCAAGAGCCCCCACCACACCGATGATACGCCTCGGAAGGAGGGGCTGAAAACACCTCGTAATAATGCCGTCTATGTCAAGGTCACTTTCCAAGAAAGACATCCTCCTTTATGCGAGCCCCCCGGGCCCAGGAAGCCCCATCCTGACGTCCCTTTCCCTCGCACTGCACCTCCAGAAGCCGCAGAGAACCCGAGGCACAGGCAACCACAGGATACCCCTCATCAAGGGCTATCACTCTTCCTGGCTCTCCTCTCTCTTGGCTCGGCTGGGTCTTCCAGATTTTCAGGCGTTTCCCCTGAAATTCCGTATAGGCGGAAGGGACCGGATGAAAAGCCCGGACTTTATTGTGAACTGATCGGGCGGCGGAGTTCCAGTCAATCCGAAGCTCCTCTTTGGTAATTTTAGGAGCATAGGTAGCATCTTCATCTCTCTGCATCCGGGAAGGACATTGTTCCTTCTTTAGCAATTGTAAAACATTCAGAAGGTTTTTTCCACCTCTTTTTGCAAGAGCTGTAAAAAGATCTCCCGCCGTGGCATCTTCCGAGACTGCCATCTCCTCCTGATGCAGGATGGGGCCTGCATCCATGGCTTCCACAAGCCGAAAAACCGTAACCCCTGTGGAGGAGACGCCGTCAAGAAGGGCTCTTTGGATCGGGGCAGCTCCTCGGTAGCGAGGGAGGAGGGAGGGATGCACATTGCAACACCCCCAGAGAGGAGCCGAAAGATAGGGCTCCCGAATCATCTGGCCGAAGTCAATCACCACGATTGCCTGGGGAGGATCTTCCACAAGCTCCCGTAAGAGGAGTTCGTCTTTATTGATGTTCTCCGTATGATGTACGGGATAGCCCCATTTCCGGGCCTCTTCATCCACCGGAGTGCTTTGAGGAAGGAGCTTTCGCCCCATGGGACGGGGAGGGAGGGTAATAACTTTGGAAAAAGTTGCTGCAAGGTTTCCGAGCGTTTCCAGGCAGAGGGCCGCAAAAGAGCCCGTCCCGGCATACCAGAGAGTACGACCACTGTTCTGCACGAAAGTAGCACCTCCATTTCGGCACACACCCCCAAGCGGGAGCCGAAGAGCCGCGACCACCAGGGCTTCGCAAAGCTCGGTCTGGCCATTGCCAGAGATTCCCGCGCTCCTTTGAGGAGGGGTGAGAGCGATGTCTTTGAGAAAAGGTCAGTCCTTTTCAGAGATCTCCTGCTTTTTGAGTCGCCGTTTAATCATCCCCCGTTTGAGCGGTGAGAGATGATCCAGAAGAAGGACACCCCGAAGATGATCAATTTCATGGGTGAGGGCCCGAGCAAGAAGCCCGGTCCCTTCGATTTCATAAGGCTCCCCTCTCTCGTTGAGAGCCCGAACTCGAACCCACTCAGGACGGCAAACCCTTTCGAAGATCCCCGGAAAGCTCAGGCACCCTTCGTCACCCACCTGCTCCCCAGACTCCTCAAGAATCTCGGGGTTGATGAGAACATAGCGGTTCTCCTCTATCTGAATCACCGTAATTTGAAGAGAGATCCCCACCTGGGGCCCTGCAAGACCCACTCCATCGTGGGCCAGCATGGAATCCCACATATCCTGAAGGATCTCCGCAAGAGACTCTCCGAAATCCTCGATGGGCCTGGTCTCCTCACGCAAAACCGGATCGGGAAACACCCGAATATCCCGTACCGCCATAACAGATCACCTCGCAAAAAATCATGAAACAGCCGCCGCACAGAGCGCACGGCGGCTGTTCTTTATTGCTCGAAGGCTACTACTCTTCTTCCTTGTCTTCGATTTTATTCTTGGCGAACACGTCTCCCCAGACATCTCCCAGGGTAACCGATGTCTCTTCCTGGGGGAATGAGGGGGCAGAGTCTCTGCGGCCTCCCCGTGCGCCTCCCCGGGGGCGCCGGTTGTCGCGATTTCCACCATCCCGATTTCCGTCACGGCTCCGAGGAGCAGAAGAACGCTCCTGGCGCTCCCCGCCTTCGTCATCACGATGGACGGGTTCATCCAGAGGCTCCTGAAGAGCGCTGAGGCTCAAACGAATGCGGCGTTCTTTGGGGTTTACCTCAAGGATCCGGGCGGTAACCTCCGCGCCCTCGGCGATAACATCTTCGGGCTTCTCCACCCGCTCGCGGCTGAGCTGCGAGATATGGATAAGACCCTCCACACCCTTTTCAAGCTCCACGAAAACGCCGAACTCCGCCAGACGCACTGCCTTGACCTCCACATCCTGACCGGCCTGGTAGCGCTCTTCCACACCGTTCCAAGGATCGTGAAGCTGCTTGTACCCCAGGCTGATGCGGCGACGCTCCCCATCTACTTCGAGGATCTGCACTTCTACGGTATCACCCTTACGGAGCACTTCCTTGGGATGCTTGATTCTCGTCCAGGAGAGATCGCCGATGTGCACAAGCCCCTCCACGCCGGGCTCGATCTCAACGAAGGCGCCGAAATCGGTCATGTTTGTGACAGCACCTTCCGCCCGATCGCCGCTCTTCCAACGGTCTGCCACGCTCTCCCAGGGATCGCTCATGGTCTGCTTCATGCTCAAGGAGATCCGGTTTTCGTCTTTATCCATACCGATAACCTTCACCGTAACCTCGTCGCCCTTCTTGACAAGCTCCTTGGGCTTGGCGTTCCTCTTCCAGGAAAGCTCCGAAAGATGAACAAGCCCCTCTACAGGACCGAGGTTCACAAAAACACCAAAGGAGGTAAGGCTGGTGACCACTCCGGTAAGGACATCACCCTCGGCAACATCTTCGTAGAAGGTCCCCCGCTCCTCCTGCATCTCCTCTTCCAGGATATTTCTCCGGGAGAAGACGAGGCGCCGCTTGCGGCGATCCTTATCGAGAAGCTTCACATCCAGGGATTCCCCAACAAACTTGCCGGGGTTAACCCCCCGCCCCTCTTCAGCAAGATGGGACACGGGGACAAAGCCTTCGATGCCGCAGCAATTTATGATCAACCCACCCTTTACCTTGCGAAGCCCCGTAACGGTAATGGGAGCATCATCCGCAAGGGCCTCTTCTACGGCGTTCCACCGCTCATCGAAAGCGGAGCGCCAGCGGCTTACTGTGAGCTGCGAATCCTCGTTCTGGGTAACGTTAACCACCTGAACCCGAATGGTATCGCCTACGGAAGGCTCTTCCACATCTTCTACGAGAACCCGGTGCGTCCACTCACGCTTGGGCAGAAAACCTTCACATTTGTAGCCCACGTCCACGAGCCAGCCATCGTCGTTGGCAGCCACGATAATGCCTTCGAGCTTTTTGCCCCGGTGGACCTCCTGAGCTTCGTACTCCTCCATCATGCGTTCCATATCCATGGTATCCATACTCTCCATCTGCTCCGAATCGGTGTAATCGTCCTCTTCGGTAACTTCCTGGCTCCCCATGGACTCCTGCTGCGTACCCTGAACTTCTTCCATTGTGTTCTTTTCTCCATATACTTCCATCATTAACCATCCATCCCCTTTGACAACCGACTTGATTCCAATTTGTGATGCAATTCATGGATCAGCCAATCCGGAGTGCTTGCTCCGGCGGCTATTCCAAGAGTACTCTTGTCTTTCACCCACCCCCAGTCGAGATCTTCTGCTTGTTCTATCCACTGAACGGGGGTGCCGCTGTTCTGAACGATCTGCACCAGTTTATGCGTATTGGCGCTGTTTTTGCCCCCCATGACGATGATGCCGTCTACTTCTTTCGAGAGCTTCCGAACCGAATCCTGCCGAAGCACTGTGGCCCGGCAGATGGTATTGCATATTCGCAGCTCCTCGGTACGGGTGAGAAGCCCCGAAGCTATCTGTATAAGAGATTCTTCTCGAAGGGTGGTCTGGCAGACTACTCCCACCCGGGAGGCGGGGGAAAAATCCGGTTCCACCGGGAGAGCAGGGTTTACTACCGCCACATCCCCCTCGACATGCCCCCGGATCCCCTTTACCTCGGGATGATCCGTATCCCCCACGATAATAACGAAATAGCCCTCTCGGGAAAGCCGTCTTGCCTGCTCCTGGGCCTTTCGTACAAAGGGACAGGTACCGTCCACAAGGAGGGTATGCCTCTCCTGAAGAAGCTCAAGATCTTCCGGAGGGACGCCGTGAGCCCGGATAAAGACAACTCCCCCCTCGGGAACCTCCTCTGGATGGCGAACCACCCGAAGGCCTCGCGTCTCAAGGCGCCGCACCTCCTGGGGGTTGTGGATAGGGCTTCCCAGGGCGTAGACGATGCCATGAATCTTTAGAGCCTGCTCAAGCTGATCAATGGCGCGGCGAACTCCGAAGCAAAGCCCTGTGGGATCCGCCATGACGTACTTCATGGGTTTCCCCCTTCAAGAAAGAATACACAGCTATCTATTAAATGCGAAAAAACCTTTTGATCTTCAAGCCGAGAAACATGATACCATAAAGTTGGAGAAAATTTTCGGAACCACGTCATTTGCCGGCGAGAAAAAGCCCGGGTCGCCCGAATATCCCCCTCCAGAGCCTCCTGGAGAGAGCACTGCCCCTGATGGTACCACACAAGCTCACGATAGCCAAAACCTTGAAGGGCCGGCAAACGTGAATCATATCCCATTTCAAGAAGTTGTGCAACCTCCTCTACAAATCCTGAGGAGAACTGGGTACCCACCCGCCTGGCGATGGTGTCGCAAAGTTCGCTCCGCTCCTTCCAGAGCCCGATGTAGAGAGGGCGAAAGGAGCGCTCTCTTTTGCGGCGATCTTGAAAAAGCTCCGAAGGAATTGTACCGCAGAGACGCCAGAGTTCAAGCCCCCGGATAGTACGATGCAGATCTCTGGGATGAATTTTTGCGGCATATTCAGGATCTATTCTGCAAAGCTCCTGGTGGAGTAGCTCCGTCCCCTCATGCCGGGCGCGTTCTTCGAGCTGTTCTCGAAGCTCCCAGGACTTGGGGAGATCCTCCGAAAGAAGGGGATCTGTGAGAGCCCGGAAGTAAAAGGGAGTCCCCCCTACAAGAAGAGGAATTTTCCCCCGGCTTCGGATGTCTAGGATCGCCTGAGAGGCGAGTTCTGCAAAATCCGCCGCCGAAAAGGGCTCATCCGGATCCACCACATCCAGAAGATGATGGGGGATTCTCTCCCTGGTAGCCTGATCGATCTTATCCGCCCCTACATTGAGATGCCGATAGACCTGCCGGGAATCCACAGAGACGATTTCACCGCAGAGAGCCTCCGCCATCCGGAGACTCCAGGCGGTTTTCCCCACTGCGGTGGGACCAATGATCCCTATGAAGGGTATGCTCTCTTCTGCTGTCTGTATGATGTTCATGGGCTCTTCCAGTTCTCTCGGCAATCCGATCTTCCTCCATCTCTCTTATACAGAGAAACCTGCGGGCTGTCCACTCGCTTGATTTTTTTAACGGCGATGAAACTCCCTTTCCAGAAAATCTGCTCCATAAGAGAGCACTGTGGGCCTTCCGTGGGGGCATGATCCCGGATGGGCGCAGCCGAAAAGCCTTTTCCAGAGTTCGAGAGCTTCGGGGGGCTCCAGAAGATCGGTGAGCTTTACCGCCATCTTACAGGCTTTGAAGGCCCACGCCTTCCAGAGATGCTCCGGATCATCCTCCCCCTGGGTCTCCTCTATAACCTCCAGGGCCATACGCAACCCCTCGGAAGGAGAGAGACGCAGGCTTCCAAAAGATTCGGGGATCCCCGAAAGAACCGGCCCCTCGTCGCTCTCCTCTAGAAGAAAGCCGAGCCTCTCCAGAGACGGTGCCTGTTCCAGGGCACGCTCCCCAAGGCTGGGAGGCAACCCCAGAGGGGCTAAAAGCCTCTGGGATTGCCTCATACGGAAGCGCGTGGCAGCAATCTCTTCATAAGCTACCCGCTCGTGCGCCGCATGCGGATCCATAATCACCAGATCCCCCTGACGATCAAAGAGGAGGTATCCCGAGGCGAGACGCCCCAGATACCGGGGAATCCCCCGATCTTCCCCGGAGAAATCGGGGGCCTCCGGCAGATCCGGTAACTCCGCAACGTGCGGCTCCTCTTCCTGCTCACGAGAAAAGGATCCTACACGGTACGCCCTTTCGGAAGAGGGTTCGTCGGAGCAGCGTCTCTGCGGTGAGAGAGGAGGTACATCCAGTCTTTTGTTGGAGGAAGAGAAGGGAGAGAGCAGAGGGTCCTTCTCCCAGGGGAAGGCAGGGTTGTGAAGATTCTCTCTCCGGGGGGGATCGGGAAAACCCGTCTCTCCCCAGAGATCCTGAAGAGGATTTCCGTCTCCTCCCAGACGCTGTACGCTCCGATGGAGTACCCGAAAAACCTGCCGGGGGAGGCGGAAACGAACCTCTATCTTGGCAGGGTGTACATTCACATCCACATCCTCCTCGGGAACCCGGAGAAGGAAGAGCCACTCTCCCCCTGGGCGGGGGCTCCCGGCCTTCAGGGCGGCGAAGAAGAGAGGGTCCTCACAGCGCCGGCCGTTGACAAAAGAGACAATCTGAGCCTTCTCCGCATGCTCCTGAGAGAGGTGGTAGGCGTCCACCGCATACCCCTCCATCTCCTCGCGGCACTCCCGAATCCGGGAATCCCCCCAGAGATGGGCAAGAAGAGCTGCACGATCCCCATCTCCAAAGGATGTAAAAAGAGGTTTGCCATCGGAAAAGAGCATGAAGGCCACCTCGGGGTAGGCCAGGGCATACTCCCGAAGAAGCCGGGAGATGCGCCTCGTTTCGGCAGATCCTGATTTGAGAAATTTCTTGCGCGCCGGAATGGAGCAGAAGAGATCTTCCACCTGGATACAGGTTCCTCCGGAGCAGGAAATCCGTTCGTGGGCGGTACAGATGCCCTCCTCTACGCGGATTCGCCCCCCCTCCTCCCCAGAGGAGCGGCTGCGTATCTCCATACGCGAGACCAGGGCGATGCTCGCCAGAGCCTCCCCCCGGTACCCCAGCGTGTGAATGGCGTAGAGATCCTCCAAAGTGGCGAGCTTGCTCGTAGCGTACCGTTCCACCGCCAGGGGCAACTCCTCGAAGGGAATCCCCTTGCCGTCATCCTCCACCACCAGAGAGATCTTTCCCCCCTGCACAAGGCGCACGTCAATCCTCGAAGCCCCCGCATCAAGAGCATTCTCCAAAAGCTCCTTTACCACAGATACGGGGCGCTCCACCACTTCCCCTGCAGCGATACGGGAGGAGAGGGATTCCGGAAGTTTGCGTATCATAGCGTCTGCTCCTTTAAAACCTGAAGGCTTCGCTTTCTAAGAATATAGAGCATCTCCAACGCCTTGAGAGGGGTCATGCCGTCAGGATCGAGCAGGGCAAGTTCTTCTAATACGGCCTGCCCCTCGGCGTGAGGGAAAAGTTTTTTCTGCGTCGGCTCCTCTCTCCGGGAAAGAGACTCCCCGGGAAGCCCCTCCGGGATCTGATCCCGCTCAAAACGTTCGAGAAGTTCCTGGGAGCGGCGGAGTACCGCTTCGGGAATCCCCGCCAGCCGGGCCACTTCGATGCCGTAGGAACGGTCTGCGGGATAGGGGACCACTCGGTGCAGAAAGGCAATCCCCTCCTCGTTCTCCTCCACCGCCATGCTCAGATTGGTAATCTCGGGATATTCCTCCCCAAGGCGGGTAAGCTCGTGGTAGTGGGTGGCAAAGAGAACCCGGGCCTGGTGCTCCGACCGGGCGAGGTACTCCAGAATGGCCCAGGCGATACTCATACCGTCGTAGGTAGAGGTCCCCCTTCCGATTTCATCGAGCACCACAAAGCTTCGGGAGGTAAGATTGTGCAGAATATTGGCGGTCTCCAGCATCTCCACCATAAAGGTGCTGTTCCCTCGATCCAGCTCATCCCGGGCTCCTATGCGGGTAAAGATACGATCGGTAAGAGGGATCCGCGCCGATGCGGCGGGGACGAAGCTCCCCATATGGGCCATAAGAATGAGCAGCGCCCCCATACGAAGATAGGTAGACTTTCCCGCCATGTTGGGGCCTGTCACGATGGCGATCCGCTCCCCCTTTTGCGAGAGCAGCAGATCGTTCGGAACGAAGGGGCGGGTCTCCAGCGATGCCTCCACCACAGGATGACGCCCCTGCAGTACTTCGAGCACCTCCTCTGAGGAGAGAAGAGGGCGGACGTATTTGCGCTCCCACGCCACCTCTCCCAGCGAGCGGAGGACATCCGCCTCGGCGATGTTCCTGGCAAGCCTCTGAAGCTCCCCCGCCCGGACCATAGCCCGGCCGCAGAGTTCGGCGTAGAGAGCCCGCTCCCGCTGCTCTCCGAGGCTCTCCGAGGCAAGAAGGGTCTCCTCGAACTGCTTCAGATCCTCGGTGATATACCGCTCCGCCGAAACCAGGGTCTGTTTCCGCTGGTATTCCTGAGGCACCGTAACATTCCCCGCCCGGCTTATTTCAAGATAGTATCCGAAAACCTTATTGGAGCCGATTTTCAGATTACGTATCCCCGTACGTTCGCGCTCCCGGAGAAGATAGCTCTGCAGCCACGCCTCCCCCTCCTCCTGGGCCGCCCTGCAGCGATCCAGCTCCTCATCAAATCCCGAAGCGATCACCGCTCCGCTCTTCCATGAGGAGGGGAGATGTTCCTGAAGCCCCCGTGAGAGAAGCGTTCCAAGCTCATCCAGATCAGGAGCCGAAGGAAAGAAAGACTCAAGAGGCGTCCCTCTTCCAAGCCTCTCAATCTCGGGATATATTCGTAACGTCTGCCGCAACGCTCCGAGATCCCGGGGGTTCCCCACCCCCAGGGAGAGCCTCCCCAAAGCCCGCTCCACGTCTTGACACTCCCCCAGGAGGGGGGCGATCTTTTGTGAAAAAGCGGGGTTCGTCACCACGTACGCCACCCGATCCTGACGCTCTCGAATACGCTCATCATCCCGAAGAGGGCGGAGAATCCACTCCCTGAGCGTGCGCCTCCCCATGGGGTTTCGGCATCGGTTCAGAACAGAGAAAAGCGTCTCTCCCTCTCCGGAGAAAAGCTCCAGATTCTTTCGGGTCGTTCCATCAAGGTAGAGAAAGGTTTTGGGGTGGTAGGGGCGAATTTTTCGGATATGGGGGGGGAGAGAAAACTGGGTCTCCTCCACGTAACGCAAGGCTCCCGCAGCACATCCCAGAGAGAGATCCCCCCGGGAAAAACCAAAGCCGTCAAGAGAGGCAACCCCGAATGAGCGAGCAAGATAGATCTCGCCGCGGCGGGGATCGAAATCCCCCCGATCCCGCGGAACCAGCCTCTTCGCAAGAGGTGGATCAAGGGAGGCAGCCAGAGCCTTTTCCTCCGAGGCGGGGCAGAGAAGATCCCCGGGCTCGAAGGAGCGGATCAGAGTCAAAGCCTCTTTACGCGGGAGCACCCCCGCCTCGAAATCCCCCGTGCAGGGGACGAGAAGGGCAAAGGCCATGGAGTCCCCCCGGGGAGCCAGAGCCCCCAGGCGGCCATCCGAAGCACCGTCGGAAGAAGCATAGGTTCCGGGGGTCACCACCCGGATCACCCGGCGATCCACAAGTTTTTTTCCGTCGGGCTCCTCCACCTGGTCGCAGATAGCCACCCGACACCCCGCATCAACGAGGCGGCTCAGATAGTTTTCCGCCGCATGGTAGGGTACCCCCGCCATGGGAATCTTCTTTTCCGTATCCCGGGCGGTGAGGGTGATATCGAGAATTCGCGAGGCTTTTTCCGCGTCATCAAAGAACATCTCGAAGAAATCCCCCATGCGGAAAAAGAGAAGGCAGTCGGGATAGCGCTCCTTCCAGTAGGAATATTGTTCGAGCATGGGGGTTATTTTGACATCTTCGGGAATACCCTTCACCGTATCCTCCTCTGTACAACCGCTCTCATCACTGTTTTGCAGCATCCAGATAGCTCTGGAGGATCACCGCCGCGGCGGTTTTATCCACCATTCCCCGGCGTTTTTCCTCCGAGAGGCCCCGTTCTTTAAGGCTCTGATGCGCCGTCACGGTGCTGAATCGTTCGTCCCAGGTGCGCACCGCCACCGAAGGGTAACGCTCCTGAAGCGCCCCCGCCATATCAAGAATCCGCTTTGCCTCGGGCCCCTGGGAACCATCGGTGCGAAGAGGGAGCCCCACCAGAAGCACGGCAACGCTGTACTGCTGCATAAGGGCATCCAGCTCAAGCTTCCACTTTTTCTTGGCAGACCAGACAGCAACCCCCTGGGCGAACATCCCCAGGGGATCGCTGAGCGCTACCCCGATACGAACAGCACCGATATCAAGACAGACAATACGTTCTGCCATGATTATCCTTTGCTCAAGAGGCTCCGGAGAAGCTCCGGCACAGCCTGGAGGGCCTCTTCCGTTTGAGCGGGGTTCTTCCCCCCTGCCTGAGCCATGGAAGCCTTCCCTCCTCCGCCTCCTCCCGCAATCCGGGCGGCTTCTTTAATGAGCTTTCCTGCGTGCGCTCCCCTGGAGACCGCTTCGTCATCCACCACCGCCACAAACTGCACTCGATCCTCAAAAACTCCCCCGAGAACCATCACCACGGGGGTAAGGCGCTGCCGCACCGCATCCGCTACCTGAAGAAGCAGCTCCGTGTTCCCCTCGGGGAAGATTCCTGTCACAAGAGAAATGCCTTCGATCTCCACCGCTCCCTGAAGAAGGGCCTCGATACGGTCCAGACTCCCCTGAAGGCGCTCCTTTTTGAGAAGCCCCTCAGTCTCCCGAAGGGCCTGCTGCAGATCCTCCACCCGAAGCTGGAGAGAGGATACATCGCACCCCAGACTGTGCCGAAGAAGCTCCGTTACCTCCTGAAGCTCCTGATGATGCCTGAGAGCCTCCATCCCTGTAATGGCGGTGATGCGCCGCGTGCCGGAGCCAATGCTCTCCTCTCGGAGGATCTTAAAGCTTCCGATCTCTCCCGTGGCAGCCACGTGAACCCCCCCGCAAAGTTCCACGCTGGTCTCGGGGATGGCCACCATGCGCACCTCACGGCCATATTTCTCTCCGAAAAGGGCCTTGGCCCCCCGGGATTTTGCATCTTCCAGGGTAGTTACCGAACTCTCAAGGGAGAGATTCTGAAGAATAGCCCGGTTCACAAAATCTTCCACGTTCTGAAGATCTTCCTTCTTGAGGGCCTCAAAATGGGTAAAGTCGAAACGCAGCAGCTCCGGAGCCACCAGAGACCCCGCCTGACGCACATGCTCCCCCAACCGTTGGATCAATCCTTCGTGGAGCAGATGCGTGGCGGTATGGTTTCGGGAGATGGCCTTGCGGCGTTCCAGATTCACCCGTGCCTCAATCTGATCCCCCACCCGGAGCACTCCGGAGAGCATGGCACCCTGATGCATAATGAGATTTCCCGCAGGATGCCGGGTATCCTCCACGGCGAAACGCCCCGAGAGGTTTTCCAGAACTCCCGTATCCCCTACCTGGCCGCCCTTTTCCGCGTAGAAGGGTGTTCGGTCAAGAACCACCTCTCCAGATTCTCCCTCCTGGAGTTCCTCCACGGGCTCTCCATCCCGGAAAAGCCCCGCCACCGTGCAGCAACAGGCCACGGAGAGGTATCCCTCAAAGGGGGTATCCCCTAGGGTGTTCAACAGCTCTGTGAAGGCATCCCCGCAGACCACCGAGGCGGTCTGTTTGCTCGCTCCCCGGGCCCGCTCTCTCTGGGCGTTCATGGCCCGGGTAAAGCCCTCACGATCCAGAGGGATGCAGGCCTCCTGACAGATCTCCTCGGTAAGCTCCAGCGGAAATCCGTAGGTGTCGTACAGCTCGAAGGCCACCTCCCCCGAAAGCGGGGTCTTCTCTCCCGAAGGCATTTTTCGAATCTCCTCATCCAGAAGGAGGCACCCCTGATCAAGGGTACGGGTGAAGCGCTGCTCTTCCAGCTGCAGGATCTGCTCAATGGTGGAGCGATTGGCCTCCAGCTCCTCGTAGACCCCACCCATGAGTGAGATCACCGAGGGGAGAAGCTCCGCCAGGAAGGGGCGTTCGATCCCCACCAGGCGGCCGTACCGGGCAGCCCGGCGCAGAAGCCGCCGCAGCACGTATCCCCGGCCTTCGTTGGAGGGGAGAATGCCGTCGGCGATCATAAAGGAGACCGCCCGAAGGTGATCCGACACTACCCGGGCAGCCATGGTCTCCTGCTTTTCCGCACCGTAGGGTATCCCCGCCAGGGAGCAGAAATCATCGATGAGAGGGCGGAAAAGATCGGTCTCAAAATCCGTGGGAACCTCCTGCACTACCGAGGCAAGGCGCTCAAGCCCCATGCCGGTGTCGATATTCTGCTTGGGAAGAGGGGTAAGCTCCCCCGCCTCGTCCCGGTTGAACTGCATGAACACCAGGTTCCATATTTCGAGATAGCGGTCGCAGTCACACCCCACCGCACAGTCAGGAGAGCCGCAGGAGAAGGACTCTCCCTGATCGTAGATAAGCTCCGAACAGGGACCGCAGGGACCCACAGGACCCACGGACCAGAAGTTGTCCTTATCCCCCAACCGGACGATGCGGTTTTCCGATAGTCCCACATCCCGATGCCAGATGTTGAAGGCTTCGTCATCATCCAGATAGATGGTGGCATAGAGCCGATCCGCCTCTAGACCGATATGCTCGGTAAGAAAGGTCCAGGCCCAGGGGATGGCCTCGCGCTTGAAGTAATCCCCGAAGCTGAAGTTCCCCAGCATTTCGAAGAAAGTATGATGCCGGGCGGTACGCCCCACGTTATCAATATCGTTGGTTCGGATACACTTCTGGGATGTGGTGGCCCGAAGAACTTCGGGGTTCCGGATCCCGAGGAAGTACGGTTTGAAGGGGACCATACCGGCGATGGTAAAGAGGATGGTAGGATCCTCGGGGAGCAGGGAGAAGCTCGGGTACCGTCGGGAACCCTTCTCTTCAAAATATTTCAGGAACATTTCGCGTAATTCATTGCCGCTACGCCATTTCATGATATGTATACTCCTCCTCTAGTGGGTTGTTCCACATTATATTGTGCCTTGAAATGGGAGCCTCCGCTTGTGTGTCCCCTCTGCTCTAAGCGCGGTCGAACCGCTCCCTTGCTTTGCTGTTCCGGCCCGTCGCCGCAGATACGCCGTCCAGACGCGCAGCTACGGCTCACCGGCACGTCCTGTGCCGGTGCCGGGCCTCCACGACGCAAAGCTGCGCTCGCCGACCACTATGCTCGCGCCTCCGGACACACAAGCTCCGGCTCCTGGAGTTCACCCAAAACCACAATATAAGCAGGAATGATACACCAGCTACGAGTGGCTAGCCGTTGGCTCTTTAGGAAGCCACAAGCTCTTTCCGGCAACGCCGGGCTTGGGGGAGAATCTCCTCCTGTTTCATGGAGCTTCCGTGGGCACCCCAGATCCAGCGACCCTTCACCATGGTGGCCTCCACGTCCGCACTGCTCCCGGCGTAGACCAGATAGGGGATCAGATTTTCTTCGTTCCAGCCATTATAGTGAGGCTGATCCAGATTGACTAGCAGAAGATCCGCCTCCCAACCCTCTTCAATGCGCCCCACCTGAGAAAAGCCCAGGGCCTTCGCTCCCTCCAGAGTGGCCATGCCAAAGGCTTGGGAGGCGGAGACCGCCAGGGGATCCCTATTTGCCCCCTTGTGCAGCAGGGCAGCGGTGCGCATCTCCTCCCAGAGATCCAGCCGGTTGTTGCTGGCGGCGCCGTCGGTGCCGAGAGCCACCTGTACACCCTTTTCCAGCATGGAGGGCACCGGAGCGATGCCGCTCCCCAGCTTGAGATTACTTCCGGGGTTGTGGAGCACCGTTACATTCTTGCGGGCCAGCTCCTCCACCCGGTCTTCCGGGAACCACACGCCGTGGGCCAGAAGAAGCCGGGGAGCCTCCATAAGCCCGGTCTCTTCAAGAAGTTTTATGGGATCCTTTCCCAGCTCTTTTTCGATATACTCTTTCTCCCAGGCGGATTCCAGCCAGTGCACATGCACCCCAAGCCCCTTGTCCGAGGCCTCCCGGGCAAGAAACTCCAGATGCTCCGGAGAGACCGTATAGGGGGCGTGGGGGGCGTACATTACGTTGATCAGTCCATCCCTGCCATGCCATTTCTCTACAAGATCCCTCTGTTCTGCCAGAGAGACCGGGGGTTCTTTCTGGGAGGCATCCCAGAGGATTCCCCGGCTGAGCGCGGCCCGCATCCCCATATCAAGGGAGGCCTGAGCCACCTGATCCATGAAGAAGTACATATCACCGAAGCAGGTAGTTCCGGTGGAGGCCATTTCGAGAAGAGCCTGGCAGGTGCCCCAGTAGACGTGCTCTCCCGTAAGTTTTGCCTCCACGGGCCATATTTTTTCATGCAGCCAATCCAGCACCACCATATCCTCCCCCAGACCACGAAGAAGCACCATGGCCGCATGGGTGTGACTGTTTACAAATCCAGGCAGAAGGGCGGTATGGCCTCTTCCGTCGATCCGCTCCTCCGCCTCTTCCGAGGAGGGATCCTCCACCAGGGAGATCGCACCGTTTCGGACGAGCACATGCCCCTTGCGGGCTCCTTTAAGGGGATCTACGAGTATCATATTCTGCAAAAGGGTTGCCATGGTTTTACCTCCTCGGAATCTCTTTCGAAAATGCTTCTCTTCGTCCTATTCCCGCCAATCCTTCATGTACTGCTCCTGTTCGGGGGTGAACTTTTCCAGGGCAATCCCCAGGGATTCCAGCTTGAGGGCCCCCACCTCCCGGTCCAGCTCCTCCGGCACATTGTAGACTCCGGGCTCTCCCTGGGTCTGCAGCACGTGAAGGGCCGTGAGAAGCTGCATGGCGAAGCTGAGATCCATAATCTCGATGGGATGCCCGTCTCCTGCGGCAAGGTTCACCAGGCGTCCCTCCGCAAGAAGATAGATCCGACGGCCATCCTTAAAGCTGTACCGAGTGACGCCGGGACGCACATCCTCTACAGAAGAGGATCGCTCCTCCAGATGGGGCTTGGAGATCTCCACATCAAAGTGCCCCGCATTCGCCAGAAGCACCCCGTCTTTCATGGCATCCATGTGCTCTCCCCGAATAACCGAGATGTTCCCCGTGACGGTGATGAAGAAATCCCCCAGGGGGGCCGCCTCCGTCATGGACATCACTCGATAGCCATCCATGAGAGCCTCCAGAGCCCGATGGGGATCCGCCTCCACCACGATCACCGAAGCCCCCATGCCGGAGGCCCGGGAAGCCACCCCCCGGCCACACCAGCCGTACCCCACCACCACCACGGATTTCCCCGCCACCAGGCAGTTGGTGGTATGCATGATGGCATCCCATACAGACTGTCCCGTGCCGTAGCGGTTGTCGAAGAGGTACTTGCTGTAGGCATCGTTCACCGCATACATGGGGAAGGCGAGAATCTTCTCCTCCGCCATGGCCTTGAGGCGCTTCACCCCCGTGGTGGTCTCCTCACACCCTCCGAGGATTTTCGAGCAGAGTTCGGGGCGCTCCTCGTGGATCAGGCAGACCAGATCGCAGCCGTCGTCAATGATAATCTCCGGGTCCCAGGCCGCAGCGGCGCGAAGGTTTTCCATGTACATCTCCGAGGTCATACCCCGGGTGCTGAAGACGTGAATGCCCTCCTCCACCAGGGCGGCACAGACATCATCCTGGGTGGAAAGAGGGTTGCTCCCCGCAGCGGCTACGGTGGCCCCAAGACGTTTAAGGGTTCGGAGCAGACACGCCGTCTTGGCCTCCAGATGGAGACATACGGAAAGCACTTTTCCCTCCAGGGGCTTTTGCGGAGCGAGACGATCCTCCAGCATGCGGAGCACCGGCATGTACTGCCAGGCCCAGTCCATTTTGGCTTTCCCCTGGGGGGCAAGGCTTCGGTCTGCGATGGTATAGTCCGGTCGGGTCATAGTTCATATCCTCTTTTCATCTAAAATAATAAAACCTGCTCTCTCTTCCTGTTTTGCCTTTACTGCCTTTGTCTCTTACTAGCCACTAGTGGCCTGTTCCACGTTATAATGTGCCCTTGGATGGGAGCCTCCGCTCATGTGTCCCCTCTGCTCCCCCGAGTGGTCGAACCGCTCCCTTGCTTTGCTGTTCCGGCCCGTCGCCGCAGATGCGCCGTCCAGACGCGCAGCTGCGGCTCACCGGCACGTCCGCCTGCCGCTAGCCGGGCCTCCACGACGCAAAGCTGCGCTCGCCGACCACTATGCTCGCGCCTCCGGACACACAAGCTCCGGCTCCTGCGGCTCATGTAGGCTCATAATATAAGCAGGAACA
>Ga0334886_1000160_pt1 | contig 114154 bp, 93 predicted proteins | sample GraSluR1_MG_9_FD_207232 | JGI IMG/M metagenome (GOLD analysis project Ga0334886, IMG submission 207232) | Sludge microbial communities from methane-producing bioreactor in Wageningen University, Netherlands - Granular Sludge_27_06-R1 | ecosystem: Engineered > Bioreactor > Anaerobic >...
GCCGCCAGCCCCGGCACCTTTACGAATCTGCGGATCTATCGCTCCTTCCTCTCCACCCTGCCGGTTCCTCTCATTCTCGCCCTCGGCATGACACTACTGGTAACCCTGGGCGAAATGGATCTCTCCTTTCCTTCGGTTACGGCAGTCTCCGCCTACGTATTTGCCTTTCTCTACATCCACGGTTACGCCTCCTCTCCGGTGGCCCTGGGGGCAGCTCTGGCAGCGGGAGTATTCATGGGATGGTGCAACGGCCTCTTGGTGGTGCTTGTGGGAGTTCCTTCCATCATCGCCACCATAGGAACCCAGTTTCTCTGGAGAGGGCTCGTGCTCCTTCTGGCAGACGGCTTGGCCATTCCTCTGGGCTCCCTTCGGGGAGAGCCCCTTCACTTTCTTCTGGCGGGAAGAATCGGGGAATGGGGAATACCGCTTCAGGCTTTCTGGGCAGTGGTAATAGCCCTTTTTCTGGCATTTCTTCTAAACCGCCACCCTTTCGGCGACGCCCTTCTTTTCATCGGGGATAACCGTAAAACCGCAGCCATGATGGGTATTCCGGTACGGCGGGTACGGATCATCGCTTTTATGCTCATGGGGCTCCTGGCAGCTCTTGCGGGAGTTCTGGCAACCTTCGAACTCAACAACTGGTGGCCCACTCAGGGAGAGGGGTACATGCTCATGGTCTTTGCGGCGGTCTTCGTGGGGGGAACCTCCGCCTACGGAGGAGAGGGAACTATCTACGGCTCCTTCATAGGTGCCATCATGATCGGCATCATCGAGGCGGGGATCGTGAGTGCGGGGCTTGTGGGGTTCTGGACCCGTTTCATCCATGGCCTGGTGATCATTCTCTCGGTTTCGGTCTACGCCTTTCTGGAACGCAGAAAAAAGGGAGACGAGGAATAAATAGTTCCATAAAAAAACAGGCCGGAGAAAGCTCCAGCAAGCTCTCTCCGGTCTGCTCTATGGCTATGCACCCTTTTGTTTCAGGTTTATATCTGCTCTTTTTCTTCGGCCCGATCCTTCCCCTGAGGAAGCCACTCCGCAGAATCTCCCGGAAACACCCGGCCTCCCCGAAGAACTTTGCAAAAAATCCCCTTGGTGGGCATGATGCAGCTTCCTGCGGTTTCGTAGATAACGCACTTGGTATGACACTCCTTGCCGATCTGGGTAACTTCGAGGAGGGTATCTCCCAGGGCAATTCTATCCCCCAGAGCCACCTTATGCAGAGGAACGCCCCGGGTCACCACGTTCTCCGCGAAGGCTCCGTACGTGATGGAAGGAAGAATCTTCTGCATCTCCCGGATGTCCTCATCTCCCAAAAGGCTCACCTGGCGATGGCCGTAGCCGAAGTGGCCGTCACCTCGTATGCCTTTATCCTCCTCCAGGAAAATTTCCTCCACCGGTTTTTTGGGAACTCCCCGCTCTTCGGATATGCAGAGGGCCGCCACGCTTCCCTTCATAGTCCCTATCCTCCGGAAGCGGTTCGCTTGCGATAATCCTCCACCGCCGCCTTGATGGCCTCTTCGGCGAGAACGGAACAGTGAACTTTTTCCGGCGGGAGTTCTCCCAAGGCCTGAATGACATCCCGATTCTTGAGCTGCACCGCCTCATCCAGGGTTTTCCCCTTCACCATTTCCGTGGCGATGGAACTGGTGGCGATGGCGGCGGCACATCCGTAGGTTTCGAAGGAGATATCCACAATCCGTTCATTCTCGATCTTGAGGTATATCTTCATCACGTCCCCGCAGGTGGTATTCCCCACCTCCCCCACCGCATCGGGGTTCTCCAGGGCTCCCACGTTTCGGGGATTCAAAAAGTAATCTCGCACCTTGTCGTTATACATGGTTTTCTACCCCTTTCTCCCGAAGGGAGACATTTTTCGAAGCACCCGGACAACCTCTTGGAGGTTCTCCGCGGTATACCGGATATCCTCCTCCGAGGTGTCCTTGCCGAGGGTCATCCGCAGGGATCCATGGGCCGTGGCGTGATCCAGCCCCATGGCAAGGAGCACGTAGCTCGGCTCGAGACTTCCGGAGGTGCAGGCGGAGCCGCTGCTGGCACCGATACCCAGGGCATCCAGCCGGAGAAGGATGGCCTCTCCCTCGATATGATGGATGCAAAAGCTCGTATGGTAGGGAAGGCGCTCCTCGGGATGCCCCGTGAGAATTACCTCGTCGTTTCGCTCCAGCACCTGCCGGATCAGAAGATCTCGAAGGCGCTTCTCCTCTTCCACGGAACCGTCCTGAAGCCGCCGGGCCCCCAAGGCGGCGGCGGCCCCAAAGCCAACGATGGAGGGCATGCTTTCGGTTCCCGAACGAAGACCGAACTCCTGGCCTCCTCCGTGCACCAGGGGAACCAGGGGGGTCTTTTTTCTCACGTAAAGAGCCCCGATCCCCTTGGGGCCGTACATCTTGTGAGCCGAGAGGGTAAGCAGATCCACCGGAAGCTCCTGAAGATTTATGGGAAGATGCCCCGCAGTCTGTACCGCATCCACATGGAAGAGAACTCCCCGCTCCCTGCAGAGATCCCCGATTTTTGCAACGGGGTTCAGGCTGCCCACCTCGTTGTTGCCGTGCATTACCGACACCAGAAAGGTGTCTTCCCGAAGGGCTCCCCGAACCTGCTCCGGGGTAACCTGACCGTAGGAGTTCACCGGAAGCACCGTAAGGGAAAAACCCTGTTCCTCCAGCCATCTGCACGTATCCAGCACCGCATGATGCTCCACCGCAGTGGTGATGAGATGCTTCCCCCGGTTCTTTTCGAGGAGGGCGGTACCCTTGATGGCAAGGTTGTCCGCCTCGCTTCCCCCTCCGGTAAAGATAATCTCCTCGGGCTTTGCCCCTAGGAGGGCGGCTACCTGCTCCCGGGCTTTTTTCAAAGCCTTGGCGGCCTCCTGCCCCCAGGCGTGGATACTGTTGGGATTTCCCGGAATTTCCGAGAAGTAGGGAAGCATGGCTTCCAAAACTTCCGCGGCCACCGGAGTGGTGGCGGAGTGATCCAGATAGACCTTTCGTATGGACATGGAGCACACTCCTTTATACATTCTTATGTAGAAATCTCCTCAAAAAGCCTCCCCCAAAAAAGGTTTCGGCCTCCTCTAAACCGCTAAAATCAGGCTTTTTTGCGCTTTCTCCGGGCCCGGCGTTCCGCCATAAGGCAGTACCCCGAAAAAACGGTAAACCCTCTGGAACGAAGCAGCTCTTCCCCCTGGGGGCTTTCCGCCCCCGGCTGAAACCATACCACCGGAGAGGCACCGCTTTCCAGAAGCTCTTCCAGTACCGGTGCCTGATGGACCGGGGCGATAAAAAAGGCCACCACATCCAGATCGGCGAGGTCGAGATCCTTCAAACTTTCGACGTAGGGAAGGCCGAGAATTTCCTCCCCTGCATAACCGGGATTCACCGGGAAGAGGGTATATTCTTCGTGATGGAGATACGACATGACGACGAAAACCGGCCGCTCCTGCTTGGGAGAGGCCCCAACCACGGCAATGCGGGAACGTTTGCCATCGAGAATTTCCTCCATGATACCTTTTTCTTCCACACTCATTACGGACATCCTCCCTTGGAAAGCTCACAAACTGATGTATTGTACTCTATCTTGGGATGTTTCTCTCCTTTTTCGACCAGGCTTTCTCATGCTTTCTCTGCTGGAAAGTTTGCATTACGAGATCTCTTCTGCCGCTCGACCAAATCCTGAAGGGTAAGCCCTTTGAGGATGTCATCCACCGAAGAGGCGATCTCACACCATACCTCCCAGGTGGAGCAGCTCTCTCTTCGGGAACAGACCTCGGGGCGAGGAACACACGACACGGGGAGGATCTCCTCTTCGAGAGCGGCAATCACATCGAAGGCGGTGACTTCCGAAGGATTTTGAGCAAGCTGGTACCCCCCGTTAACCCCCCGAAGGGACCGGACAAGCCCCGCACTCTTGAGACCTCCCAGAAGGACGCGGATGTAGTTGGGGGATATATCCTCCTCCCGACTCATGGAATCCACCCCCAGAGGCCCCTCACCGTAATGGGCTGCCAGAACCACCATGAGGCGGAGTCCGTATCGTGCTTTTGTGGAAAGCTTCATGGGAGCACCTCCAAGGGATAAGGATGTTCTTTTCGAAGAGAACAGTAACACCCGCCTCGGATAATGTCAAGTGTTTTACTTGAGAATACACGTATCCCCTGCAGGCAGGACTTTCTGCTGTCAAGGGGAACTTTTCTCTTGATCTTTTTTTTCTTCACGGCTACTCTACACGGTGATAGTAACCAGAAAGGAGAATGCTCCATGCTTGAATCACCGAAACAACTCCCGGACTTCGTCTTTCCCCTCACCCTGGGGTTTGCGGTAAGCTTCGCCTACCCCCTTATCTTCGCTCTGGCGGAGCTGTACGGCATGTGCGGCGGATGCGGTACCGTGACGGTACGTCCGGAGATGGTGGGGTTCATGATCGGAGGCTTTATCCTCGCCCTCTACCGAAGGGAGTTCCGCTCCCCCTCCTTTGCCCCCCTCTCCCCCCTTCTTCTGGGATTTGCCACCGGGGTGGTGCTGCCGGAGTTTTTCGGCTGCCCCTGGTGCATGTTTATGCAGTTAGGAACGGGAGAGGTGGAACGACTCCCCCAGATCGTGGGGTTTATCACGGGGATATGGGGAGGGAGTGTCCTGCTACGCCGAGGGGCTTCGGTGGAAGCAGGGCCAAAGCTACATCTCTCCTCCAGAGTAACCCCCTTTCTTGTGCTCAGCGTTATCGGGGGATCCCTCTGGTGGATGAAGGAGAATATGGGGGTCTCGGGAAGGTCGGAGATTCTCGCCATGGCTGGGGTGGTACTGGTGGGGGTACTTCTGGGAACCGCCATGCAGCGCATTCGGTTCTGCCTGGTGGAGGGGCTGCGCAACGCCTTTCTCATCCCCTCCACCGCTCTCAAGGGGGCGGCACCTCTGGTGGGTATGGTGGGAGGAGCCTTTCTCTACGCTCTCGCTAGGGGAGAGCTTGCCTTTGTGGGGCTTGATCTTACCCAGCTGGATCTGCTGGTGCAGCAGGGCTTTGTCTTTGCCTGCGCAGGGCTTGCGGGGGTGGCCTTCACTCTTGCGGGGGGGTGCACCGTGTGGCATGCGGTGAATACGGGAAACGGCAGCATGCATTCCCTCACCTTTCTCGGAGGAATGCTCGCCGCCGCGTGGCTTCACAAATTACCGGGTTTTCTCATGCTCACCCGGGAGTTCCAGCAGGGGATCTTCGCCTGGGCCCCCCGGATGACGCCTCTCTACCGCTGGATTGGGGCGCACACTCTCTATCTTTGCATAGGAGGAGCCGCCTTTGCCCTGGTGCTCTGGATCAACCGCCGTTCCTTCTTCTCCGAGGAGGATCTGTAGGGGGGTGAACCCCCAGGGAGCTACAGCGAAACTATCTCAAGAGAGAAGAACCACCGAACAAACAAACGAGCAGACAAGCGGGGGGATCCCGGTAGAGGCATACCGCGGCCCCCCCGCTTGTTCTCTCCCCTCCGGGGAAATGCAATCAAATCAGCTTTGCTTTTCTTTTGCCAGCTCCCGCAGAGCCTCCAGACAGATGCGAATCTCTTCGGGGGTAGTGAAATATCCCGGAGATATCCGCAACGCCCCCTGGGGAAAGGTTCCCAGAGTCTTGTGCGGCAGAGGCCCACAGTGGAGGCTCGGCCGGGTTTCGATGTCGTAACGCTCGGTAAGTTCGTAGGCCAGCATGCCGTTATCCCATCCTTCAAGGTTCAGGGCAAAGACGGGGAGACGATTCTCCATGGTCTGAGACCCGTAGACGGTGCACCCCGGAAGCGAGAGAAGCCCCTGAAGAAGCTCTTCACCCCGCTGATGCCGAACCTGGCGGATATGATCCACCCCCTTAGCGGCCACCCATTCCAGAGCGGTAAGCATCCCTGCGATCCCCGGCAGATTGGGGGTACCTCCTTCAAATTTGTCCGGCAGTTTTCGGGGATGATGCTCATCCTCGGAGAAGCTTCCGGTTCCCCCTTCAATGAGAGGCTCCACCTTCTCCGCAAATTCCGGTTCCCACAAAATACCCCCCATCCCCTGGGGCCCCATGATCCCCTTATGCCCAGTAAAGCAGAGGGCGCTCAATCCCAGCTTTTCCACAGAGATGGGGATCTCCCCGGCGGTCTGGGCGCTATCCAGCACCAGAGGCACCTTGTAATGCCTGCACCGTTCCGCTATGGAGTCCAGATCCTGAATGGAGCCGGAGACGTTGCTGGCATGGCTCATCACCACCAGATCCGCCCCCTCTTTCAGGGCCTCCTCGAGCACGGGCATCTCAAGATACCCCGCGCGATTGCAGGGGAGCACCCGAACAGCAATCGCCCGGGATTGTTCGAGGCTTCGAAGAGGGCGGATCACGGAGTTGTGCTCCATGCTGGTGGTGATCACCCGAGTGCCCGGGCGGCAGAAACCCTTGATGATAATATTTAATGCTTCGGTGACGTTATTGCAGAAGGTAGCATACCGGGGATCTCTCTCCACATATCCCTCGAAAAGCTCCGCCACGGCACTCCGGCAGGAACTCACCATATCAAGAGTGGTGATATCCCGTTCCGCCGCAGCGCCCCGGGCGAGGTTGGCCCCCCGGGAGAGAAGAAAATCCCTCATAGCCTCTGCCACACCCTCCGCCTTAGGCCAGGATGTGGCGGCATTGTTCAGATAGATACCCATTACGTTACCTCCTTTAGATAGCATGGACGAACTTTTTCTCATCGCCCCTTTTCCCAAAACTATACCACGCTTTTTGAAAAATTTCTTTTTTCTTATTTTTCCCAAGCCAGAGGGAAGCGTTTCAAGAAAGATACTCCTCCCGCCGTAGCACCCCCCGGAGAGGCTCCTTCCGGAGATGGGCGGCGATGTTCTCCAGCGCCTTCTGAAGAGGATGAAGATTCATCTCCCGCACGTGATCCGCCCGGTGAGGAGATGCCAGAAGATTGGGGAGATCCAGAAGGGGGTACTCCAGATGGAAGGCTCCATGATGAGCGGGCTCGGACCACCAGGTATCGATCCCCACGAGAAACTCCGGGTGCTTTTTCATATGGTGGTAGAGAGCTTTCTGATCCACCAGGGCACCCCGCCCTACATTGATAAAAATAGCATTATTTTTCATGCGCTCCAGCGCTTCCGCATCAATGATATGGCGGGTCTGCTTCGTGAGAGGAAGGGTGAGCAGCACCAGATCCCAGGAGGGGAGCATCCGGGAAAGATCCTCCAACGTCCCCATGGTGTCACAGATACTCTCGGGTTCTCCCCGGCGGTTGACCCCCTCCACCCTCATCCCGAGGGCCTTAAAAAGCCTTCCCATGGCACGGCCATTCCCGCCGTAACCGATGATGCCACAGGTCTTTCCGGAGAAGAAAAGGCTCTCCTCGGAACTGTCGAAAAAGCCTTCCTTCATGCGGTTATGCAGGGGAAAAAGTTTCTTTCCGAGAGCCAGGGCAAGAGCGAGGACATGTTCCGCCAGAGGTTCCGCAAAGCCTCCCGCGTTCGAAGCCACCGTAACGTGCGGGGGAATGCGTGCAAAGGGAACGTTATCCGCCCCCGCAAAGAGAAGCTGTACCAATTCAAGGCGAGAGAGAGAGAGCACCTCGGGGGGGGTAATCTCTCCGGGGGCAAAGCTCTTACAGAGAAGCACCGAGGCCTCCTCAAGAGCGTTCCTCCTTGCATCTCCTTGGAGACAAGGGAGAACGGAGAACTCCCCGTGGGGTTTGAGAATTTCCCGGGCCAGATGAAGTTGTTTCGGCGAGGGATCAAAGGTGCAGAGTACGTGGGGCGTAGCCATGAACATCACTCCTTATTCGAGTATGCAACTCTGTGCAAATCCTGCCGATGGCGGATTATGCCTTCACAAAAAATTTCTGGATTTCCGAAGAACCGTGCGAACTCTCCGGAAATTTTGCGGTTGACACGCCTCTCTTCTTCCTCCAAACTACGGGATCATTCCGAACCAAAGATACCGGAATGTGCCAAAAAATTGCGATATTGGCGACTCAAACTTTTGCCCCTCAGAGTGTAGAAGAAGAGATGCCCATGAAGCAGCGTATCCGTGAGCAGATCCACTCTACCGGACCTTATGCGGAGGGTCAATTCCGCAAAACGTATAAAGGAGGCGCATTTTCTCATGACCAGGGAATGTTGCACGCATCCGGGCTGCTTCGTCTGCGGCCCCGAGGAGACCACCCCCGGAGGACTCCACCTCTCCATCTTCTGGAACCCCCAGGAGAAGGAGACCTCCGTGGAGTTCACCCCCCAACCCTTTTGGAACGGCTTTGCAGGAATCACCCACGGGGGTATTCTCTCCTCCCTTCTGGATGACCTCATGGCTTGGGCGGTGAAAAAAAACACCGGACGCTGGGCCGCCACGGGGAGCATGAAGATCTCCTTCCGGCACCCAGTAGAGATCGGAAAGCCCTACCGTGGATACGGCAAACTCTGTAAAGAGGGGAGCCGGAAGGTGGAGACCACCGCACGTATCGAAGACAACGAGGGACGTTCCTGTGTGGAGGCGGAGGCGCTTTTCTTCTACCTCCCCGAAAAAGCCGAAACCCCTCACGATCCCAAGGAGGTATAGCATATGGCACGGGTAGTTGTACGGCACTACACAGAAAAAGAACCCCTGGCCCACACCGAAGAGACCGCTAGGGTTCTTCTGGAGATGATGGAACAGTACCGTCCCCGCTACGAGGCCCTGGGGCATTCTCTGGAGATGGAACGGGAGGTTTCGGAACCCGAAGAAGCTGAGGAATTTTTGAATCTGGTCACCCTGAGCTGTCCCGAGCTGGGACATGGAGAGACGCCTCTGGAGCGCATTACCGAAGCAGAGGTAGTGCAAGAAGAGATATCCTCTCCCCAGGGTTTGCGTTCGGTTCGGGCCCTGATGCTTCATGGAAAGAGATATTGTGCCCTCCCCCGAGGGATGGTGGCAGAGGGGCTACTGCGAACCCTGCTTACCCTTATTCCCGTAGAGGGTGACTGTGGAGGAGGATGCCAGGGGTGCTCCGGAAGGTGTTCTCTCTAAGCGAGGCGTAAGGCATTCCGGGTGGCGGTTCAGCAAGAGATACAAACTCTGGAACACTTTCTACAACAGTGCACCATGCTCTGGAAAAACTTCTTGGTGAGAGACTCGGTATGGCGTATAATGAATGCACCATGCAGCGAGTACATGATCCTTGCATGACTGTTTTGTAACTTCATCCCTTGCGAGGTGCTCTTATGACGTTATCATCCACCCTTTCCCCCGCCCATAACACAGATTTACGGCAGATCGTCTACGAAAAACTGAAGGAAGCTATTCTCGACGGGGCCATTCCTCCGGGGGAACGTCTCTCCGAAGTCGAGCTGGCGGAACAGCTCATGGTCTCTCGCACCCCCGTACGAGAGGCAATTCGGCAGCTTGCGGAGACGGGGCTTATCATGCTCATCCCCCGACGGGGGGCCTTCGTGATTCTCCCCACCACCGAAGATGCCCGGCATCTCTACGAGGTTCGCACCGCCCTGGAGCTTCTCGCTCTGAAGCGGCTCTGTGCCAATCCTCCCCGGGAAGAGCTTGAGAACCTCCGGAAGGCCTTCGAAGAGGTCTCCAATGCCAGCGACTCCAAGCTATTTCTCGATCTTGACATGGGTCTCCATCATCTCATCCGGCGAGGATCGGGAAATCCCTTTCTCGAAGGGGTGCTTCACAATGTGATGGATTTGATCCATATCTGCCGGAGATACGCTCTGTTCGGAGGCTCCATCGAACGCTCCGCCGGCGAACATGTGAACATTATCAGTGCCATTCTTGAACAGGATCTTCCGAAGGCCGAGAAAGCCCTTGCCGCGCATCTCGACAGCGCCATGAATACGCTAGTAGAGTACCTGGACAAACACCCGGAACTTACTCGGGAAAAGGATTAGGTGCCCTGTGGAGCCTCTTCTGGGGTACGGCCTCGCCCTCGGGGCAGCGGGGATCTGGGCCCTTGCGCCGGTGCTTTACAAGCGCGGAGTAGATCGGCTCTCCTTCACCGCCGTGGGGTGGGTGCGCTGCATAGGCTATCTCGCAAGCGCCGGAATCTATCTGGCCGCCACAAGGGGGATAGAGGGCTTCATTCCTTCGGGCTCCTGGCTCTATATCGCAGGAGCCGTTGTGGCGGGGATTATCTGGCTTGTGGTGGGGGATCTTCTCTACTTCGCCTGCCTCTACCGTCTGGGAGTCTCCATTACGGTACCCATCACCTCCGCCTATCCTCTGCTGGTAATCCCCGCCTCGTGGTACTTTCTTGGGGAGCCCATGACATCCAAAATCCTTCTGGCGGCCCTTCTTATCGTGGGGGGGATCGTTCTCATCGCCCCTCGTAACGGAGGAAAAGGCGCCCTTACTGCGAAGGAACGCCCTCTGGGGATGGGGCTTCTGCTCGCCTTTCTCACCATGGCATGCTGGACCTTCGGGCTTCTTACAAACAAAATTTTCGTAGAGCATATTGCGGTACCCCAGCTCGAATGGTATCGGGCTCTGGGAGTTACCGCGGGATCTTTTCTGCTCTACAAAATCTATCCGGGAAAGCTCACGGTGGCATCTCTCTTTGCCACCTCCAAAACCCCCCGGCGCATTTTTGCAGAGGTTGTCTTTGCGGGGGCTCTGGGGCTTGCTCTGGGAAATCTCTTTTTCACCTACAGTGTTCTCTTCATCCCCGTCAACGTGGCCACCTGCGTGGTCTCTCTGCGCCCCTTTCTGGCGGCCCTTTTTGCGTTGCTTCTCCTTCGGGAACCCCTGACAAAACCGCTTCTCGGGGGGATTTCTCTTATCGTTTCGGGAGTAGTGCTTCTCTCCCTTCACTAACCCGGCTCCCGTATCGTCACAAGGAGGGTCCATCATGCTGTACGCTCTGTACAAAACCGTGGCGGCGCTGGTACTGCCTCCGGGGATTGTCGTCTTTCTCTTCCTTCTCTGGGGACTCTCCCTGCTCTGCAAAAAGCCCCGCAGAAAGGCGGTGGGGCTCGGGTTACTTTTTCTGGCGCTGATTCTCTACGGAGGAAGCATCTCTCTGGGGCCCGAGCTTCTTCTGGCCCCTCTGGAAGCACCTTTCTACGACACCGAGCTTCCGGAGCCCGGTATCTCCACAGGGGTGGTGGTTCTGGGAGGGGGGCACTGGATAGGCCCTGCGGGGAAAAGCATGCCCGGCCCCTACAGCACCGCCCGGCTGGTGCGGGGGATGGAAGCGGCCCGGAAGCTGGACGCATGGATTCTCTGCTCCGGCACCGCTCTTCTTGCACCAGAGGATCAGGAGGACATCCCCTCCCTGGCGGAGAACATGGCAGACTCTCTTCGAAGCTGGGGGTGGGATGGGGAGGTACTCTTCGAAAAGACCTCCCGCACCACCTGGGAGAATCTTCGCCACCTGGCGCCTCTTCTGGAGGAGCGGGAGACCGAGCGGATTATTCTCGTCACCGATGCCTTCCATATGAGGCGCTCCATGGCCATGGCGGAGCGCACCCTCTCATGCCCGGTCCATCCCTATCCCTCCTCCTTTCTGGTGGATCGCAAAACCCATACTTGGCAGGATTATCTCCCCTCCATGATGGAGCTTCAGAAGAGCTGGATGGGGCTTCGGGAACGACTGGGCTTTATGGCCTACGCCATGTACGATGTAATGCAGGGCTTTTTGAAACGGTAGACATCTCACAAAGAGCAGATAAGCAGATAGAGCGGTTCTCGTTATCATGTGACACTATGTTAACAGAAGAGCTGGAGCTTGTGTGTCCCCGGCAGCGACATAGTGGTCGGCGAGTGCAGCTTTGCGTCGTGGAGACCCGGCAACGGCACAGGACGTGCCGTTGAGCCTCAGCCGCGCACCTGGTTGGCGGAAGTCTGAGGCGACGGGCCGGAGCAGCAAAGCAAGGGAGCGGTTCGACCACTCGGGAGCAGAGGGGACACACAAGCGGAGGCTCCGTGAAACAGCACGCGACACATTATTTGTGAAACCGCTCTAGTATAGAAGCAGCGAGAGCAAGTCCCCTTGGGGATCCGCTCTCGCTGCTTTCTTGTTTTCTCTCTCCCCGCCCTTACTCTCCCTGTCGAAAACGCCTCCAGAAATTCTTGAGGGGCTCCGTGAGCTGGGGCTCCTCCCCCTGGGTGCCGGGGTAGAAGTAGCGCCGGGGGTGCTGCATGTACTGTTGGGGAACCCAGTGGCGCGGGTCATCATGGGGGTAGCGGTACCCCTCCCCGTGGGGGCGAAGATGCTCCGGCACCTGCTGCAGCTCTCCCGCCTCCACCTCCCCCAAGGCATCATTAATGGCCCGGTAGGCGCTGTTGCTTTTGGGAGCGCAGGCAAGGTAGAGCACCGCCTCGGCGAAGATGATCCGCCCCTCGGGCCATCCCACCACATCGCAGGCCTGATGCGCTGCGAGAGCCACCGAGAGAGCCCGGGGATCCGCCAACCCCACATCCTCCGCCGCAAAGATCACCAGCCGTCGGCCGATGAAACGGGGATCCTCTTCGGCGGCGCAGAGCCGGGCAAGCCAGTAGATGGAAGCATCCGGATCAGAGCCCCGCATGCTCTTGATGAGAGCCGAGATGATCTGGTAGTGGTCATCCCCCTGGCGGTCAAAACGAAGGTTTCCCTTGGGGAGAAAGGAGATCACCCTTTCGAGGGTAAGCCGATCCCCTCCTCCCACCGCCACCGAGGATGCCACTGCCTCCAGAAGCAGAAGTCCCTGCCGGGCATCCCCTCCGGATCGCTTTGCCAGAGCCTCCAGCGCTTCTTCATCCGGAAGCAGCTCCAGAGATCCGAGCCCCCGTTCCCGATCTTCGAGTGCCCGGCGAAAGAGCAGCACAAGATCTTCCGGCTCCAGAGGCCGAAGCTCGAAGATCATCATCCGGGAGCGCAGGGTTTTGTTGATCTCCACATAGGGGTTTTCCGTGGTGGTGCCCACGAGAATAAGATCCCCCCGCTCTACCGGGGGGAGCAGAACATTCTGCTGGGATTTGTTGAGATGGTAGATCTCGTCCACGAAGGCCAGGGAGGTCTTTCCCGAGAAGGCTTTCTCCTTCCGGGCACGATCAATCATCTCCCGCAGATCCGCCACCCGGGAGGTAACGGCGTTGATCTCCAGAAGTCTCCGTCCGGTCTCCCGGGCGAGAAGGCGCACCAGAGTGGTCTTTCCCACTCCGGGGGAACCGTAGATAATACAGCTCGGCACATTCCCCCCCCGAAGCATCTGCCCCAGGGTTCCCCGGGGGCCAAGAAGATGTTCCTGCCCGGCGTATTCCTCCAGGGAACGAGGGCGCATGCGCTCCGGAAGAGGCGTTTCCCCCTGAAAGGCTTCTTCCCTCTCCCCTCCTTCCGGAGGATCTCCAAAAAGCAGCTCCTGAGAGGTCACGAGCAGCTACCCCAGAGATTCCAGAAAAGCCGGGAGATCCTCCACCTTTGCGGGAAGGAGGAGGTCTTTTTGAGCAGACTCCCGAAGAACAAGAAGAGGAAAACGGCTCCCCAGAGCGTGCTTCAGAGACTCCCCAAGAGGCTTGCCGAGAAAAGATGCCTCCAGACCGTGCCAAAGCATCCATTGGGAGGGAGCGAGATGCTCCTCAGGAGGTATCCCCAGAGCCCCGCACCCCCAGTACGCCGCAGCGAAAGCCAGTGCTCCGGGGTTCTCCGCATGCTCAGGAAGAGCAAAGGAGAAGCTCCAACGGCGCCGTAGCTCCTCCGAGGAGGCTATATGACGGTACTCCGAGGGGAGCACCGGTTCATCCTGAGAGAGAAAGTCCACAAACTCTCCAAGAGTGCCAAAGGCAAGATCCGCCCAGGGAAGCCAGGAAGGCTCATCCCGCTGCACCAGCACCCCCCGTATCCCCCCCCGTTTCGCCCCCATGAGGTCGTAGAGGAAATCCCCCACCATAACAGAGCGCCCCGGAGTCGCCCCCAAAGCGGCAGCAGCCCGCCAGAGCGCCCGGGGATCGGGCTTTATCGGCTCCTGATCTCTGGTAAAGGTATGTTGCGGGAGGGTAATCCCCGCAGCCTCCGCAGCAAGACGTACCGCAGCCTCACAGTTTCGGGAGACCACCGCCCAGGGGATGCCACGTTCCTCCAGGAACGCCAGAAAATCAAAGGCCCCCGGAACGGGGTGGGCTCTTCGGGCCCCCTCCATCTCAAGATCGATAAGCTCCTGCTCAATAACCTTTCTTAGGGAGGGTTCCAGAGAGGGGAGGGTTTCGAGAAGCATCACACGCTTACCTCCGAAGTGTTTCGCAAAGAGAGGGCGAAAATCCAGGCTTGTCTCTGCAAGAACCCCGTCCCAATCGAGAATGAAGGCCTCCTGACGGGCGGGATGCCAGAAAGGAGGCTCTCCCTTCCATGCCGTATCTATCATGACCATACTCCTCTCTTCGTCACTATCTTGATCACCATCTTCGGGAAAGGCCCGGAGAAAGCATGCAAATAAAAATAAGGAGGCTTCGAGCAAAAGCCCTCCGCCTCCCTGTAACAAAGCTCTTCATCTCCCGCAGTGCCGTGTCCGGAAGGCCCTGACCCATTCCTAAAAGGAAGGAAATCTGCTTTTCGTCGCTTGGTCGATCTCCGAAGAAATCTCCGCCGCAGGAAAAGACGCGACCTCCGTATGGGTGTGTGTTGGCTCAGGGCACTTCGACAGATGCACGAACACCGCAGGAAGAACTTTCTTGCCTGCTATTATAGCAAATCGTTATGAATGTGCAATATCCTCTTCAAAAATTCCCACAGGTCGAGCCGGGAAATTCTCAAAATATTCAAACACGTCGAGCGTGACATCCTTCGGAACCCTTTTTGGAGAAGATGTTATTTAACGTATGCCAATTTTTCTAGTACTCCTCCGAGGAGGCATCTGGCTCATCCGTGGCCACCACCCTGTTTTTTCCGAGGGCCTTGGCTCGATAGAGCCTCCTATCCGCATCCAGCATGAGATTTTCTGCCCTGGAATAGCCGAGCTGGGCCACTCCAATACTCAGAGTAAGCCGAACCTTCTGTTGCTCGAAGAGCATCCCCTCCACAGATCTTCGAAGCCGTTCCGCCACTTTGACCGCTTCCTCCAAGGCCGTTTCGGGGAATATCACAGCAAATTCATCTCCCCCACAGCGCCCCACAATATCCGTGCCCCGGCAATTGCGAAGAATGCACTCCCCCAGGGCAATGAGTACCCGATCCCCCATACCGTGTCCCCAGGTATCGTTCACCTCTTTGAAATCATCCACGTCGATCATGGCTACGCTGAGCCGGCGCCGGTGGCGAAGGGCACTCTCAATCTCCCGGGCGAGAACTTCGTGGAGATAGCTGTGGTTGTAGAGTTTGGTAAGCCCGTCGATCTTGGCGAGTTTGTGAAGGAGACGGTTTTTCTCCTCCAGCTCTCGATTGGTCTTTTCAAGCTCTCCCGTAACGGTATCCATAAGATGGGTGAGGGCGTTGATAATACTGAGGTGGGGATCCTCGTGGGAAGATTCGTCGGGGAACGTCCCCGGAGGCTCACGGAACCCCTCTTGGGATTCCGAGAGCATGGTTACCGCCATGGTGGCGTTGAGGAGATGGTTCCTTTCGCGAAAGTGCACAAACTCCCCATAGGTAAAAAATCCCCCCAGAGGTGCCAGCTTGGCAAAGGGGAGTAGCTCATCCCTCGCCTTCTCCTGGAGCATGCTCTTGCGTACGATGCAGGAGAAGACAAAAATCCCCTCCGCGGGAAAGGTAGCATTTTTCCGATACTCCGATTCAAGGCTTTCAAAGACAAGCGAAAGATTACCGTACCCAAAGTGCGCCTCCTCCCCCGAGAGGATATCCCCGAAGTAGCGGATAGTGCCATCCTCACCTTGACCTGAAACCACCCGGGCCACATCCACCCCATCCCGATCAAGAATAAGAGGAAAAACACCTCCTGCGGAATGAGGAAGATTTTCTGCCAACTCCGGGCCGAGATAGCGCCGGTAGATCTCCTTTACGGGATAGTGATCTATGGTTGTGATGGAGTTGTCTTGAGCCTCCGTAACGGTCATCTTCTTGCCGATCTTCTTCCAGTTCAGCCGGTGGAACTGCCGCACCCGAAGATGAGGGCCGTGAAGAGCCACTCCCACAGCTCCTTTAGGGAGCACCTCACCGTTGTAGTAGACGAAGGTTCGTTCAAATCGATAACCATCCCCCGCCTTTCCCCCCGCCAGGGGCAGGTGCGGGGCCTGAAGGGCAATCTCATCCAGAAGCTTCTGAGCCTTCATTTTGAGACCATCCGTGAGGAGGAAGAGGAGTTTGGGCTCCCCCGAGAGAATCTCTTGCTTCATAGTAGCGGCCATGGCAGCGGGAGTATATTCCTCCAGAGAATAGCAGGCTCCTCGGGGGCGGATATGCTCAAACTGGCAGAAGGTGATCACCGCCTCCTTATCGAGGACCTCTCCGTTCTCGATAGCCCCGGCAGTAGAGCATCCCATGAGAGTGGCCTCCGGAAGAAGTTCCAGAATTTCCCTCTGAATCCTCCGGGCCTGCTCCATCTCTTCTTCCATGGAAGTACACGCACCGGAAACCGTATTGGTGAAGAGGAAGATCAACAAATGCTTCCCCCGGAACGCCTCCGCGGCCACGTGCTGTTGCAGCTGCTCCCGGGATTGATAGACGATACTGGTACACTTCATGGAAGGCTCCTCCGTTCTCTCGGGGAATCACCATTCTCTCTCTTTACAGAAGCCCTTCAAAAGGCTCTCCCAAAAACAGCGCCAGACGTTTTGCAGCAAAATAGTCGAAAAAACGCCAAGTCTATTTTTCCTGCACCTCTCGCATCTCTTCTCTCTTCACCAGGTTGCTCCAATTTCACCGCCTAGGCGCTACGCCTCCCTTCGAATCTCCCGAAGTCCTTCTTCCACGGTCTCCCGAATCCAGAGAGCTACCTCGGGGAGGGCAAAAAGTTCCGGATCTTCCAGCTCGGCCAGAAGCTCCTCCGAGGATAGAGCGAACTCCTGCTCCCCCCGGGCAAGGGAGAAGATCCACTGAATACGAGGGTACCCTGCAAAGAGGGTCATCACCGTAAGGGGGATATCCCCCAGGGGAGGACAGTCCACCGCATCCGCCCGGAGAGTAGCCCGCAGAAGGGTTCCTTCGCCAACAACGGAGGAGAGGATAAGCTCCCCTCCGCAGAGTTCCGCCATCTGTTTGAGAAAGGGGATACCGAGCCCCACTCTGCGGGTGGTACGGCTGGTGACAAAGGGATCGACTACCTTTCGGAGCATCTCTTGATCCATCCCTTTGCCGTTATCCTCCACCTCAAGAAGAAGCCACCCCTCGGGAGTACGTTCGTTGAAAGAGACGCGAATCCTTGTGGCTCCTGCGTTTACGCCGTTTTCAGCGATATCTGCCATGTGCTGGGACATATCTTCTAACACGAGCATCATTCCCTTGAGAAAAAATTGCTGTTACAATAAGCAGAGAGTCTGCGACTACATGTTTATTGTACAATAAAAAAGAGCCTTCAAGAGAGGAGATTTTTCCGAAAATGTGGAAAAACAACCTTCCCCTTCATCTTCTGGAGGAGACGAGGGAGAGTTATGTTACCCGGGAGCACAGCCAGATCCGCACATCCCAGGAGCTTTCCCTTGTTGATTGTGCCCTAGGGACGAACCCCCTGGGAGCTTCTCCGGAGATTCTCGCATCTCTCCAAAACCCTCAGGGATGGGATCCCTCGGGATATCCTCCTCCGGAGGCGACAGTTCTGCGAGAACCTCTTATCTCCTATCTTGGAGAGGGTACGGTCTCTCCCGAAGAGCTGGTATTCGGAAGCGGCTCCATCGACGTACTGCTCACTCTTCTGCGGATACTTCTTCCTCCGGGGAGCGTTATGGGGGGGATCTCACCGCAGTTTACCGATGTACCGCTGCAGGTAATGCTCGGAAAGGTGGCCTATTCGCCGGAGCTACTCCCCTTTCCTGAGATGCGGCTTGGGAAGGAGATTCTACGAAAAAATCTTGCACGGCATATCCAGCTGCTCTATATCGACCGCCCCCATAACCCTACAGGGCAGGTGCTCTCCCTGGAAGATCTTCACGAGATCTGCCTTCTTGCGGCGGAGCGCCAGGTGTGGGTTCTCGTGGATGAGGCCTACGGAGATTATCTTCCGGCGGCAGAGGGGGCCCATATTCTCGGGAACCCCAACCTGCTCGTGGCACGATCCTTTTCCAAATGCTGGGGGCTTGCGGGTGTCCGCGGAGGGTACGGCATTATCCGGGATCGGGATCTTCTCTCGGTCTACCGGAAGCTTCATCCCCCCTTCGCCCTGAGCACCCCCGCCATTATTCTGGCGGATAGAGCGCTGCAAAATCGGGAGTTCCTGGAGGAGACCCGTGCTTACGTACTCCGGGCAAAAGCATCCATTCTCGACATGCTGCAAAGCTGCAGATGCATCACCGCCGCCGCCACGGATCCCCGCTCTCCGATTCTCATGCTTCACGCCTCTCGGGGCGATTTATGGCGTGCTCTTCTGCAGCAGGGCGTCAGCACCGAGCCGGGAGATGGGTACATGCATACGGACGTGCGATCCGTACGTCTTCGTGTCCCTCCTCCAAAAGATTTGCCCCGACTCCTGGAGATTCTCAGCTCCTTCCGGGAGGAACACTTGCAGCACGCTTTATCTTAAATTCAGGAGCTTGAGAAGAGCAGTCCCTACGGCTTAGGCAAAGGAGGTTTTTTCATGCACGGTATCGCTATTCACGGTCATTTTTATCAGCCCCCCCGGGAAGATCCCTGGCTCGGCACGGTGCTGCGCGATCGCACGGCATCCCCTGAACACGACTGGAATCGTCGAGTTACTCGGGAGTGCTATCTTCCCAATGCCTTCGCCTCGCTTCGGAATAGCCAGGGTAAAATTCTCTCCATGGAGAACAACTACGAACAGCTTTCATTCAACTTCGGCCCTACCCTTCATGAATGGATCCTATATCACGAGCCCTTTGTGCACCATGCTCTGGCGGAGGCAAACCAGAGATCTCTTAGCTGCTGGGGGGTGCCCAATGCTCTCGCCCAGGCCTATAACCACATGATTCTCCCCCTGGCATCGCCTCGCGACATCCGGACCCAGGTCATCTGGGGGATCCGGGATTACAGGCACCGCTACGGCGTAGCTCCCCAGGGAATGTGGCTTCCGGAGACCGCGGTGAGCACCCCCGTTCTGGAGATTCTGGCGGAGGAGGGGATTCACTTTACTATCCTCGCCCCCTCCCAATGTGCCGCCGTGGAGACCTCCCAGGGGAGCTGGAAGAAGACCCCCTCGGGGAAGGGGCTGGAGACGAGACGCCCCTATCGCGTAGAGCTACCCTCAGGAAAAGATATAGCGGTCTTTTTCTACCATGGAGGGCTCTCTCACGATATCGCTTTCGGAGAGCTTCTGCGGGACGGCTATGTGCTGGGGAAAGCTCTGAAAGAACGCGCTCTCGAAGGAAACCCCCAAGAGCCTTCACTCCTCCTGGTAGCCACAGACGGGGAGACCTACGGACATCACCATCACTTTACCGAGATGGCACTCTCCAGGGCCTTTCGGTTTCTCTCGGAAGATGCTTCCGTCACCCTTATGCCTCCCGGAGCCTTTCTGAAACAGTACCCTCCGCAGCAGAGGGCAAAGATCGTGGAAAACAGCTCGTGGTCCTGTGCTCACGGCGTAGAGCGGTGGCGTAGCAACTGCGGCTGCTCCACCGGAGGAGATCCTTCGTGGCATCAGAAGTGGCGAACCCCTCTGCGAGCTGCCTTCGACAGGCTTCGGGAGGGGATGGACAGCTACTTTGAAGAAAAACTGCGTCCCTTTTGCAAAGATCCCTGGAAAGTCCGTGATGAGGCGATTGATTTCCACCTTGACATGCCTCCGGAACAGTTCCTGAAAAAACATTTCGGCACCCTTCCGGAGGATGCCGCCACCTGCATTCTTACCCTTCTGGAGTCACAGCGGATGGGGATGTTCCTCTACACCTCCTGCGCATGGTTCTTCAACGACATCACCGGCGTGGAGACAGTGCAGAATCTGCGCTATGCCCTCCGTGGAGCGGAGCTTCTCACTGCCGCAGGGGGGCCGGATTACATCCCCAGGCTTCTGGAAGACCTCTCCAAAGTGGAGGGAAACCGCCCAGAGGCCCGCAACGCGCGCATACTGGCAGAGCAGGAGGTACTCCCCCGAAGCCGTACCCTGGAAGAGATAGCCGCGGCCTCCTGGATGACCAAAAGCTTTTCCCTCTACCACCACTATGCGGTAACGGTGAAAGAGCACCGTCGTTTTCCCTCCCGGGACGCCACGGTGGCAGAGATCCTTCTCCGGGAGCCCCTGACAGGGCGCTCCTGGGAGGGGTGTGTGCTCCGCACGAACCCTCGCAAGGAAGAGCTTATGGTCTTTGCAGGAGAGCATCTTCGCCTCAAGGAGCTGGAAGAACGACTTTTCCAGACACCTTGGAAGGAGTGGGTCGGCTCCTTCTTTCCGAATCCTCCCCTTACGCTGGACATTCTTGCTGAGGACGATCGCGAGCAGCTTTTTAACGCCTGGGAGGAACAGATTATGGCCCCCTTCCTCCCCCTGATGGAGGAAAATGCACGAAATGGCTATGCCATGATAACCACCCTTCTCCGGGGCGGGGCATCTCTTCATCCTCTGCTCCAGACCCTCACGGCGCGACACCTTCAAGCCACGGGAAAGGAACTCCTGGAGTGCCCTGAGGACTTTCGGTTTTTTCTCCTTTTTCTGAACTCTCTGAAAAATCCCCGGGAGTGGATAGAATTAGCTCAGATCCCACGGGAGATAGAAAGGCATCTGGTGAATCTCCTGGACAGGGATTTCCCCTCCGGAGAGGCTCTATGCCGTATTATGGACCTTGCTAAGGAGTTCCGTCTGGAATATCCTAAGGAGAACCTCGTTCTTCTTTTTTGGGATCACTACAGAAGGGGGACATTCCGGGGGAGCCCCTCTCTAGCACCCCTGGCAGAGCATCTCGGATTTGTGCTGCAAGAGTAAAAGAGCCACACCACAGTGTACGGTTCAGCGTATACCATTTGCCCCCAAGGAGGGATGCTTCATGTCCGTTATGCTTCACGGGAAACATCTGGGTCAGTCCTTTCGCAACACCATAGAGACCGATCCCTCATTCCGAACCATCGCCTATTGTTCCATGGAGATCGGCATCAGCCACCAGATCCCCACATACTCCGGGGGTCTCGGGGTTCTTGCGGGGGATATTCTCAAGAGTGCCGCAGATTTGGGAGTTCCCGTAGTGGGAGTCACCCTGCTCTATCGGAAGGGATATTTTAATCAAAAACTTTCCAACGAGGGGTGGCAGAAGGAAACTTCCGTGGAATGGCAGCCGGAGAAGCTGCTGCAGCTTCTCCCCAACGAGGTCTCCCTCTATGTTGAGGGACGGCAGCTCCGCCTCCGCACCTGGGTGCACGATCTTGTCGGCCACGGGGGATTTGCCCTCCCCATCTACTTTCTGGATACGGACTTCGACGGCAACAGCCCCGAAGACCGCAAGCTCACCTGGCAGCTCTACGGAGGGGATCAGCGCTACCGACTTCTTCAAGAGCTGATCCTCGGCGTGGGGGGGCTCCGAATGCTCCGGGATCTGGGATACGACAATCTGCGCACCTTCCACCTTAACGAAGGGCATGCGGGGTTTATCACCCTGGAACTTCTTCGTGAGATGGGATACGATGATTACGACAAGGTTCGGGAACAGGTGGTCTTTACCACCCACACCCCGGTGCCCGCGGGACACGACTTCTTCACCTACGATCTCATCGAAAAGGTAATGCAGCCACACCACGTCTCTCAGCTCCGGCGTATGCTCGGAGACGGTGGGGTCTCCATGACCGATCTGGGGCTGAAGTTCAGCCGCTACGTCAACGGGGTCTCCAAGAAGCACGCCGAGGTGAGCCGCAACATGTTCGAGACGGAAGATATCGCCTGCGTCACCAACGGCGTGCACAGCACTACCTGGACGAATCCGAGCATGATGAAGGTCTTTGATCGCCATATTCCGGGGTGGCGGAACGACCCCTCCCGACTCACCCAGGCCCTGGGTATTCCCGATGAAGAGATCTGGCGGGCACATCAGGCGGCAAAGATGAAGCTTCTCGCCCGGGTTCTGGAGGACACGGGAAAGGAGCTGGATCAGGATGTTCTTACCATCGGTTTTGCCCGACGAGCCGCCACCTATAAACGGGGAGACCTCATCTTCTCGGATGTGAAAAAGCTTGTGGATGCCTGCTCCGGAAAGGTGCAGTTCCTCTTTGCAGGAAAGGCCCACCCCCACGATAATGGGGGTAAGAAAATGATCCAGAACGTCATCACTGCGGCAAAAGAGCTGGAGGGGATTGTTCCCATCGTCTATCTTGAGAACTACAACATGGCCCTGGCGGAGCTTCTCACCTCTGGAGTGGATCTCTGGCTGAACAATCCCAAGAGACCCCGGGAGGCCTCGGGGACGAGCGGTATGAAGTGCACGCATAACGGAGTGATGAACTTCTCGGTTCTCGACGGATGGTGGATCGAAGGATGGATTGAGGGACTCACAGGATGGTCCATCGGCCCCGAGCCGAGCGAAGCCGCCCTGGTGGAGTACGACGAGATGCAGGATGCCCGGGATCTCTACAGCAAGTTGCAGCACCAGATCATCCCCACGTACTATGACGACCGGAAAACATGGATTCGCATGATGCGCTATACCATCGCTCTGAACGCAAGCTACTTTAATACCCATCGGGTGGTAAAGGACTACTGCGAGAAGGCCTATAACGTGGTCTTCCGGGGGCTCTAGCCGTGTCCTCCGGCGCATCTTCGGTGCTTCGGGCACTCCACGTAGCCTCCGAGATGGCCCCCCTCATCAAGATGGGGGGGCTGGGGGATGTGGTGGGGGCCCTCCCCCACACCATGCTGGAACTCGGGATAGACGGCCGTATTCTGCTCCCCCTCTGGCCGGGAGTTCTGGAAACTCTCCAGGAGATGGGAATCTCCACCTCCCGGGAGAGCGAAAAGGTTCATGTGTCTCTCAACTGGCGGGTCTATTCGGGGGAGATTCTCTCCGCACTGGTACACGGTATTCAGGTCTATCTGCTGGATCAGCCGGAACTCTTCCAGAACCCTCGGATCTATCCTCCCGAAACCACCGAGGAGAGCGTTCTTCCTTTCGTCTTTCTCTCCTATGCTGCTCTGGAGCTGGAGAAGGTGATCAACTGGCGCCCCCATGTTATCCACGCTCACGACTGGCCCGGAGCCTTTCTCCCCGGTGCGCTTCAGTGGCACCGGCACTACAAGCAGCACCACGGGCACTACGATACGGTACTCACCCTGCACAACATGGCCCACCAGTGCGTGGTAAAACGAAGCGCCCTGGAGAGTTGGGGGTTCGAACCCGAGGCATTTTCTGTGGGAGCCATGGAATTTTACGGTCAGGTGAACGTCCTCAAGGGGGGAATCAACGCTGCGGGGGCGGTAACCACGGTCTCTCCTCAGTATTCCTGGGAGATCCAGACCATGAAGGGGGGCTTCGGCCTGGACGGGGTGCTGATACAGAACCGCAGCAAGCTCCGGGGGATTCTCAACGGCATTGATTACGAAATCTGGAACCCCGCAGAAGACCCGCATCTTCCCAAGCCCTATACGGCAAAAAACCTGGGAGGAAAAAGGGCCTGCCGGAAGGCTCTCCTCGAAAGAACAGGACTTCCCGAGGAAAACCGGCCGATCTTCATCTTCGTAAGCCGTCTGGTTGAACAGAAGGGTATCGACCTGATTCTCGGATCCATGGAGGCCCTTCTCAAGAAAAATATCCAGCTTTTGATCCTCGGGAGCGGCCACGAGGCTGTGGAACGGGCTTTTCAAGAGGAGGTGCGCCGCTTCCCCGGTCAGGTATGGCTTCACACAGGTTTCAGCGAGCCTTTGGCACATCTTCTCTATGCGGGAGGAGACTTTCTTCTCATGCCCTCCCTCTTTGAGCCCTGCGGGCTCTCGCAGCTTATCGCCATGCGCTACGGCACGATTCCCGTGGTGCGTGCTGTAGGGGGTCTTTCAGACACCGTACTTGACGTCGAAGGGGCTCCTGAAGATGGCAACGGCTTTGTCTTTCTCGACTACTCCGGCGAGGAGCTTCTCAAGGCTGTATCCCGAGGGCTGGCGCTCTACGATAAGCCCAAGGAGTGGAAAGCGCTCGTCTCCCGCAACATGGAGGTAGATTTTTCCTGGAGGCGTTCCGCAAGGCTCTACCAGCAGCTCTACAACGCCCTTCTGGAGGGAACACCGGTAACACTCGCAGTATAAGAAAAATTTTTCTGATCCATCTACCTACGCCCCTACTCTCTTCCGAAAAGGAGGAATGTCATGGTACGTCTTACTCTTTTTCTGGAACTCCCCTTCTCTTCCGGGGGGTGAGGTTCCTACGATTTCAGAGGAGAGGAGCTTGGCTCCTTCGCCTCATGCACGGATCGTGCATCCGTGAGTACCCTGCTGGTTCGCCTTCGGGAGACCTTTGGATCTCGCGTGGAGCTCCGCGTACTGGACCCCAAGTGCCTCTTCTGGATCTTTTCGGTTATGCGATACCGCATCAAAGCTACAGAACCAGCCTGGATTCTCCGTGGGCGCTGTGTCTTCCGGGGAATCCCCTCCTGGGAGGAGCTGCACCATCTTCTTGAAGAGGAGATAGCTCAAGAGAAAAAGGCTGATAGAACCTCCCTTTCCGGCAGAAGCTTCTGACACCGCAATCATAAGATAGTATTTTGAGAAAGGAGGAAACAATTATGATTTACGGCAGATACGGTCGTGTTCTGGGCATCGTTCTTGCAGGGGGCAAGGGAGAGCGCCTCATGCCTCTTACCCGCTATCGCTCGAAACCTGCGGTACCCTTTGCGGCAAAGTACCGCATCATAGACTTTGCTCTCTCCAATCTGGTAAACAGCGGTCTTTATTCCATTTACGTGCTGGTACAATTCAAAAGCCAATCCCTGAACGAACATATTGAGCGGGGATGGCAGTTCGGCGGCGCCATGCGAGGCCGGGATTTCTTTGTTACCACCGTACCCGCCCAGATGTGGACTGGAAATCACTGGTACAGGGGAACCGCCGATGCAGTCTACCAGAATCTCCATCTCATCACTCTCTTCGATGCAGATCACGTATGCATCTTTGCGGCAGATCACATCTACAAGATGGATGTGGAGCAGATGCTTCAGTTCCACGTGGATACGGACGCAGATATCACAGTTGCCGCCAAAACGATCGATGCCTCCGAGGCGAGTGCCTTCGGTTGCATCGGAGTAAATGATCAAGGGAAGGTAACGGCCTTCGTGGAAAAACCGGAGAATCCCCCACAGATTCCGGGAAAGCCGGGTAAAAGCTATGTATCCATGGGGAACTACATCTTCAAACGCAAAATCCTTGAGGAAGCGCTCATTATGGATGCAGGCAAAGAGGATTCAGTGCACGACTTTGGCCGGAACATCCTGCCAGATGCCTTTGGTTCCGCCAAGGTGATGGCCTATGACTTCTCAAACCAGACGCTCCCGGGGAACGACCGTCCCTACTGGCAGGATGTCGGAACCATCAAGGCCTACTGGGATGCGCATATGGATCTTCTCCAGCATCCTTCGGATCTCACCCTCTTCAATTTCCACTGGCCCATACGGACCGTCTCCTATGCGGATCCTCCTGGGTTCACCTATCCCGGTAAGGGGCGAGACTGTTCTGTGATGGGGGTACTTCGGGCGGAGGGGAGCCAGATTCTGGGATCGACGGTACACCGCTCCGTACTTTCGAGAAACTGCATCATCCACCCAGGGGCAGTTCTTGAGGAATGTCTCATCGGACAAGGGGTCATTATCGGAGAGGGGTGCAAACTGCGAAAAGTTATCGTAGATGCTCATAACGTCCTTCCCCCAAGAACGGTTATCGGCTATAATCCCGAGATCGACGCAGAGCGCTATCATTATGATGAGGCTTCGGGAGTAACGGTTATTTCCATGCCCTCTATTCAGCTCCGAAGCACTCTTGATATGCCAAATACTGCCATGGGCATTCAAGCAGGCAACGGAGAGTTTGATTAGAAAAACACACATTTTTGCAATGTCAGGAGGGAGTCTTCCCTGAAGTATAAAGGGAATTCACGGTATATGAAAAAAACAGCTAAGCAGTTGGAACAGCTTCTTGATGAACTCTACGAAGGAGGATCTCCCTCCTCTGCGAAGCGTCTGGTGGAGGAGATCTTCCGCCTTGACCCGGAAAATCCCGAGACCCTTCTTTTTCTCGCAGATCAGAGCGAAGATCCTGAAGAGTCCCTGGAGTATCTTTTCCGTTGCGTGGCGAGAATACGCAAACTTATAGAAAGTTCACCAGAGGATCAGGGCGAAGATCTTCGGGCCTTTCTCTGCGAGGCCCTTCAGCGTATGGGATGGTTTTATGTTCTCGAAAACCGGGGGGAGGAGGCTGTGGCCCTCAGTGAAGAGCTTCTCACACTTCCTCAGGAAGACCCCTCCTGGGCCAAAGCTATACGCTATGTAGGGTTAATTCTTACGGAGCAGTACTCCCGAGTGCTCGAAACGGTAATCGCTGAGGAAGAGCCAGATGTCTTCTCCGCACATGTCAAGGCCATAGCTCTTCTGGAGCGCTCTGCCCCCTCACGGGAGAGTGCCATCGCCCTTTGGGATGCTTTCCGCATGGACCCGAACCTCCCCTTCTATCTTCTAGATTTCTGGGTACCTCCGCTGGAGGAAGAGGACGAGGAGGAGGATCTCGAAAGCTACTCCCGGGCACTTCTTCTAGAGCCTGCCTGGACCCTTTCGGAACCACGCATCATGGCTCTCTCCACCGGAGCGGTCTTCTTTGGGTACGTGACCGAGCGCATTCCAGATCATCTTGTGGAAGATATCACCGAGGAGCTTCAGCAGCACCCGGAGTTTGCCTTCCTGGAGATAGCCCGGGAAAAAGTGGCAGAACATCTCGAAAACACCGAGAATCTCCATGAAGCAGATATGATGGCCCTTGATATTCTCTCCGCCGCAGATAACCTTTTTATCTGAAAAAGTTTTGCAAGGGCAGTTTTTTCAGTAACACCATGGGGGAACCCTCGATGCCGAGGATTCCCCCATGTGTTGTCTCCTTCTGGCTTCTGTAGAGCGGTTCTTGCTACCCCTTTCGGATTTCCCGGAGCACCAGATCCGTATCGGGGATGAGCCCTTCGGCATAGGAGAGGGAGCGCAGAATCACCTCCATGGGTACCGAGGGGAGAGGCGAAACTCCCCTGAAACGTTCTTTCATTCGCCCCACCACAACCTGAGCGCCATCCAACGCCGTGTGAGGGAGAAGCACCAGGATCCCCCCGTCATCCAGACGGCCGATGATATCGACCACCCGAATGCTCTCCAGAGCCTCCCGGGCAAGAAGACGGAATCCGTCCTGCACCGCTCCAGCACCCCCCGCCCGCTGAAGCTCTTCCGCATTCCGAATATGCAGGTACAGAAGAGAGATGGGGTAGGAGTAACGCCGGTTCCGGCTAAGTTCCACCGTAACCTTTTGAAGAAAGGATTTCCCCCGAAGAAACCCCGTTACCGCATCCTTGTCAGAGAGGGTCTCCATGCCAACGATAAGGCGATACCGTTCTGTCATGGAGAAAATCATGGGCCACATCCCCTGAAAAATCGCTTTTTTTATGGCGGTAACCCGATTTTCCTTTCCGGAAAACCCGAGGAAAAGCATGGGCTGGGCTCCGGAAACAAGGGTTCCCGCAAAGAAGGAAGCCATTTCCTGCTCCTGGAGTATATTCCCCCAGGAAGATGTTTCCTCGGAAGATTCCGCCCACCAGCAGGTATGATCTCGGATTTCAAGATCCCCCAGGGAGACCCCGGAAGGTCCATCTTCTCGGTAAAATGATTTTAACAGAGCCTCTGCCCGAGCGTTCTGCTCCCCTCCCGCCTCTCCTCCGTTGTAGGCCGTGAGAGACCAACGTCCCTCTCCTGAGTCCCAGGAGAGCACCCCCGCCCAGTCAAAACCGAGGGACTCTCGCAACGTTGCCATAAGAGGATCGAGGATCTCGCGTATGCTGTAGAGCCGGGCAAGCTCCTCAAGTTTTCCCCGAAGATCTTCCTGCCCCTGAAGGATGTCGGAGCTTGTTCGGGATTCAAGAAAGAAGACAAACCACCCGTGGGGATCTTCGAAGAGAGAATATCCCATCACCTCATCCCCGCCAAAGGGGAACCACACTCCCCCGCTCCACCCAGGCTCCCTCTGAAAGAGAGAAACCATAGATCCGGAAGAAACTGCAACACTGGATTCTTCTCTGCCGAAAAGCTCCTCTCCGTCACAGGGGTAGGAGGGATGTTTTTTTCGACACTTCAGAAAATGTTCGAAGGAAGGATTCCCCCCATGGATGGTCACTCCTTCTTCATGGTACTGCCCGTAAAAAATAGGGGCGGGCATCACTGCGTGCCACGCCGCATCGTGCAGCACATTCACCAGAGAGTCCCGTTTTTCGTACTTTTCCACGGCCCATTCCTCCTTGAAAAGATATCCCTTGTGCCTTCGCGGGACTTTTTACCCCTGCATTGTATCAGAATATGGTCCTAGGTCTCTCTCTCTTTATGAGATATAATGAGGTCTTCCCGGCGTTATGTCAAAGGGGATATGGAACATAATTTCAAAACATGAAAAAGGAGCGTGTTATTACATGAAGGAAAAACGTTTTCTCCTGTGGATTTTTGTGCCTCTCCTCTGCCTTCTTTTCGGGGACATGGCCCAGGCGGCGAAGTCACCCCAGACTATTATCAACAATGCGGTGCTTGCGCTCAAGGAGATGGCCCAGCAGAACGATGCGGGGGCCATGGGGGATACCCTCCGGGGAGCCAAGGGGGTAGCGATCTTTCCCTCGGTGATCAAGGCAGGTTTCGTAGTGGGAGCACGCTACGGCGAGGGGCTTATTCTCCGCCGGGAGGGGAACTCCTGGAACGGCCCGAGCTTTGTGGATATCACCGCCGCATCTTTCGGTCTGCAGGTGGGGGTGCAGTCCACCGCCCTGGTGCTGGTAATCACCAACGAACGGGGGATGCAGGGTTTTGTGGGAGATAAGATCACTCTTGGAGGAGATATCTCGGTGGCGGCGGGCCCCGTGGGAAGAGATGCCCAGGCCGCCACAGACGGCAAGCTCCAGGCTTCCATCTACAGCTACTCCATGAGCAAGGGGCTCTTTGCCGGGGCGTCCTTGGAGGGAGCCTCCATAAGTACCCAGCACGAGAAGAACGCCAAATACTGGAGCAAGGCCATGCTCCCCGAGGAGATCCTCAAAACCAAAGCCTCCAAAAAGGAGATGGCAGATCTTCTTCAGGCGTTGAACAGTCTCATAGGCAAAGCGAGCAAATAAGCAGCGTACCTGCATCACAAAAAACAGGCATTTGAGGATTAACGGGGGCTCTCAGGCCCCCGTTTCTGTTTTTTGAACCCGTCTCGCAAGAACTGCTATTGTTCCACGGTAAAGCGTATAGTGTGGGTCTGCCCCTCTCCATCGGTAACGGAAAGTCGGTGGCTTCCCTCCTCGAGTGGCCAGAAGTAGGGCTCTTCTCCCTCATCCTGTTTTCCCTGATAGATGCCGTTGACATACCAGTAGTAGGGAGGCACCCCCCCTTCGGTGCGAAGAGGGATCTTCTCCTGCCGCTCGGCAAGGGTAAAGATCCGCAGATTTTCCCGGGGGGAGATGATGACAAGCTTTCCTGAAGCCTCCCGAAGCGTTCCTCCCCGCTCGTATCCCCGAAGCTCCCGGGGCCAGCGGAGCACTACCTTTCCCCCTTCCCGACGGTGTAAGGTACAGCTCTTTCCCGAAGAGACCCCTGGTATATACCATCCCATGGAGGTGGCGGCACAGGCCTCCCCCGGAGGCTGTCCCGAGAGGACACAGATCTCTCGTCTTGAGACATCTTCCGGGGGGAGAAACCACGAGGCATCCTCTGTAAGGGAGAGAAGCATCTCAATCGCTGCAGGAGCCGCCGCCCGAATCCCCGCCACCCCTTCGAGGGGGCTTCCTCCCGGATCTCCCACCCAAACCCCTAGGGTATACTCCGGGGTATAGGCTACCGCCCAGGCATCCCGCATGCCGTAGGATGTCCCCGTTTTGAGACATATCTGAATCTGCCGTTTCGCCAGGAGCATCTGGGTCGTAAGAGGAAGCCGCTCGGGGCGGGAAAGGCAGAGGCTCGTGAGAAAGGCAGCCCCCGAGGAGTAGATACGCTCTCCTGGAAGAGAAGATCCCGGAGAGGGATGCTCCCAAAGCCAGGAGAGAAGGGGGAGACGTCCCCCGGAGGCAAAAACCCCATAGGCCCGCACAAGCTCCTCCAGAGTTACCTCGCACCCCCCCAACACCAGAGCATCCCCGTAATGAGAGGAATCCCTGGTAAATCCCGAAAAACCGAGGCGCCGCAGAAGGGAGAGAAAGACATTTCCCCCTATCATCCGAAGCACCCGAACGGCGGGGACATTCAGAGAGAGACTGAGGGCCTCTCCCGCAGAGACGGGACCCCGAAAGATGCGGTCGAAGTTTCGCGGGTGTCTTCCCCCGAAGCCGTAGGGGGTATCCGCCAGAAGAGAGTCCGGCGTAAGATATCCCCGGTCGAAGGCAGCCGCATAGACAAAGGGCTTAAGGGCCGATCCGGGGGAGCGGAGCACCCGGGTGCAGTCGATCCAGCTTCCCGGCGTGTTCTCTCCCCACCGGGCATTTCCCAGAGCCCCCAGGACGCTTCCTGAAGCGTTTTCCACCACCAGAGCCGCCAAGGTTACGGGGGATCCAAAGTGTGCAGCGTGTTTCAAGCCGATCCGTTGCAGCTCCTCCTGAATCTTGCGATCCAGGGCGGCGTATATACGGCTCTTTTCAGAGTTCTCCCGGCGAAGGCGTTCCGAAGCGAGAGGTGCCAGGGCGGGAAAGGGGCGCATCTTCTCCGGAAGGGGCTCTTCCAGAGCCATAGAGTAGGCGGTTTCATCCAGTATGCCCTTGCTGAAGAGCATGGTGAGAATGGCATCCCTCCGGGCCTTTGCCCCCTGGGGGTTGCGATCCGGCCTGTAGGCGGTAGGCCCCTTCAGAAGCCCCACCAGAAGAGCTGCCTCTCCGGGTGAGAGGGCTTTGCTGGATTTGCCGTACCATCCGAGAGAGGCCGCCTCCACCCCCCGGAGCATCCCCCCGAAAGAGGCCTTGTTGAGATAAAGCTCCAGAATCTCCTCTTTCGAAAGATGTCTCTCCACCTCCAGGCCCTGACGAAATTCGTCAAGCTTGGTCAGGAATGTGCGGGGACGAGGAAAGGTAAGACGAACGAGCTGGGAGGTAATCGTCGATCCACCGGAGACAACGCCCCCCGCCCGTAGATTCTGTGTGGCCGCTCGAAAAAGGGCGAGAAGATCCACCCCCCTGTGAGAGTAAAAGCGCCCATCCTCCACAGCTACGGCAATCTTTGGAAGCCACTCCCCCATCTGATCCAGGGAGAGCGGAAGGCTCCAATCCCCCTCGGGAGAGACCCATATCCGAAGGGGTTCCATGCGGCGGTCGTAGACCCCCGGAGAGACCGAACAGCGCCGCACCGCATCAAGAGAGAGTTCCGGCCATGTGGCGCACAGAAGGAGGGTGCCCCCTCCGAAGAACAGCACTCCGGCAAAAAGGCACCCCTTCATCATGCTGCGTAAAATCCTGCGTTTCATATGCTACGGTCGGATCTCAAGCGTACCCGTCTCGCCCAAAGCCTGAAGCGCCGGGTCGTACATGGCCTCCGCCGCAATGGGAGGAACGGTAAAGGTTCCCGCAGTTACCGCACGGACCCGGTAGGTATACTGGAGCACCTCCCCCTTCTCCAGGGAGGGGACGAAAAGGAGTAGCCGGTCATCCCGAATCTCCTCCCGCACCGAGACGTAGCGCTGGCTCCCCTCAAGAGCCGCCTGAAGCCGGGGATTATCGACCTCCAACCCTCCGGGCAAGAGGTCCGCCACCACCAGGTGTTCTGCGTTGCGATTCGAAAGAAGCTCCAGCCGCACCTCCAGCATCTCCCCCTGCTGCAACGTTTCTCCTGGCTTGAGGGGGGTGCCATCTCGCCGGTGGTAGCTCCGGGAGACCGAGAGCCCCTGCTTCATCGGCTTGGGAGCCTCCACAGGAACCCCCTCCACAGACCAGGAGTAGTAGACGCGCCCCTCTCCTGTACAGGAAAGCTGAGGGGATTCGAGAGATTCCACCGAGATGGAGGCGTTCTCTCCCTGACGCACCGTAAGGAGTTCCTCCTCAGGAGCGGCGTAGAGTTTGGCCACGAAGGGCTTGCGATCCTCCCGGGTGCTTCGGAAGTAACGCCCCAGGGCTACCGCAGAGAAAGCGTTATCCTGGGTGTTTCGCCACAGCCCCTTGCGCGCCGCATCAATAAGCTGCTGCGCCAGAAGGGCCGCCTGTTCGGACCGGGGATCCAGATGCAGCCGCATGAGAAGCCTGAGGGCGGTGTTGCGCACCCCTGAATCGAAGGTTCCTCCTCCCGAGGGAGGGGTATCAATCGGCACCGCCGTGGTTCCCAGAAGAGCGGAGGCAACATCCTGCCGATCTGCAAGAGCATAGGCTCCTCCAAGGAAGATCCGGGCGGTATCCGTAAGCTTTTCCGAACGTTCCCGGAAGTACTCCATCCAGGCCAGAGGGGCCTCTCCGGAGAGGGCAAGAACGTACATGCCGTAGGCCTTGGTGGCAGTGAGAACCGCATACTCTCCATCGCTCATGCCGTCGTACTCCTGGGGGAGGAGGCGCCGGATCCACTCCAGGGCTCCCCGCAACCCCTCCCGGGGGATCTCGTACCCCTCTTGAGAGGCCTCCAGAAGAAGATGCGCCGCATAGACGGAGCCCCAGGAGAAACTGTAGCCGTCTCCGGGCCAGAAGGAGAAGGAGCCGTCATAGAGCTGCATGGCGAGAATCCGCCGCAACCCCTCCTCTACCCGGCGCCGGTTTTCCTGGGGATTCACCAGGAGGGGGTCAAGATCCTGCACGAGATCCCCCAGAGCCACCAGGGGCCAGGTTCCGGATATGGTCTGCTCCAGACATCCGTAGGGGTAGGAGGTAAGGTACTGAAGCGCCGTGGAGAGATCCGCCACAGGGGTTCCCGAAAAGGCCGCCACCCCCCGGAGCGTACCGGGGAACCAGGAGCTTCCGAAATCAAGGGTCGTGGAAGATCCAGCCTCCAGAACGCCCCCTCCGTAGCTACGGATCAGCGGGTAGGGAGGGCGCACGGGGAGTTCCGTAATCTGCTCCATTATTTCATCGTTCCAGGAGGCGGTGAGCTTCAGCTGTCCCACCCCGGAACTTCGTGATGTGCTCAGAGGAATATTTATCCGCTCCCCCTGAGATTCCGGAGCGAGCATGATGCGGAACATCTCCGGCCCCTTGTAGACCAGAGGTTCCTCCGCGGCGATATGCACCTCCACCGCAAGATGTTCTTTTGATTTCGAGAAGAGCGTCAGAGGCATGGAGAAGGTATCCTCCGGAGCCAGAGCACGGGGGAGGGAGCTTTCCACCACCACATCCCGGGCCACCAGAAGATTTTTCTCGGCTGCTCCGACAAAAGAGCCTCCCCCCGCCACCGCCATAACCCGCAGGGTGCCGCTGAATTCGGGGAGCTGGAACCGGGCCTGGAGATGCCCCGCTTCATCGGTGGTAAAGGGACCGTCGAAGAGCGCCACGGGCTTGAATCGCCGAGCCTGCACCGGAGAGAGCCCCTTCATGAAGGCCATGGCCCGTCCCTCGCCTCCCGCGGGATGCAGCAGGGGGGTGGCTCCTTTTTCCGGAGGAAGAAGATCGTCGTAGAGATCGTATCCCCGAGTCCCCAGAGCCCGAAGGGCGGTAAAGAACCCATAGGGATCCGGCGTAGAGAACTTGGTAAGCCCCAGAATCCCTTCATCCACCAGGGCGATCACCGCCTCGCCGAGGAAGGGTTTTCCCGAAGCATCCTTAAGCTGCAGATCCACCGTAACCTCCCTCTCGGGGAAGGCCCGCTCCGGCACCGAAAGAAGCATCTGGGCCTTTCGTTCCGACTGATCCACCCGGAACCGTGTAACACCCAACGCCCGGGGGTTATGCCACTGGGAGTTATCCACCCCCTGAGGGCGGATAAGCCAGGCCACGCAGTAGGCGTTGGGAAGCATACTCTGCTCTATGGGAATAGAAACATCCACGGTATTCTTCACCGAGGGGAGATACTGGGAGTGCACTACCCGATCGGTCTCCACCGTCACCAGAAGATTACCCTCGAAGGGAAGCTCACAGCGAAGGGTGGCGTTATCGCCAAGAGCATAGATCTCCTTATCCAGCCGGAGCGCCACCTTGTCCAAAGGCCCTCCGGGAGGGCCGTCGGAGCCCCCCCACACGTAGAAGGAGAAAGCCGCCCGGGCATTTCCCTGGGCATCCTCCACCCGAAGAAGGTACTCCCCATACTCCTGGGGGGTGAAGGAGACCGCTCCCGTTCCTTTTTCAAGAGAAACCCCCTCCACCACAAAGGGGAGAAGCTCTCGTTCGTAATTGAAGCGATACCGTCCATCCTCCTCCACCACCACGCTATGATAGACCACCTTGAAAAACTGCGTGTTCACCAGGGTTCTCTCGGAAAGAGTTCCCTCCCAATCCAGCGCCACCAGAGGGAAGGTTATCTCCCGGCGGGGCTGCAGATCCTGACCTTGAGGGGGGCGAACCCCCACATACCGGGAAGAGGGATGATAGGGGAGAGAGATAACATCCCAGACCATGCGCCCTCCATCCTCCATAACGCCAAGACGGAAGACGAGATCTCCGGGCTTGGGGAGCGTCGAAGCAGGGGGGGTCTCCCAGGTAAAGGAGCCCTCGCCCTTCTCGTTCAGGCTCCCCTGGCCGAGGTAATCGCTGTAGGGGGTAATCTCCGCTTCGGGATCATCAAAGACGTAGTCACCATAACCCTTGGGACGGAAGGGACGAGGCACAAAACGAACCTCCCCTTCAGTGGCAAGATTGGCTCCGGGGGCGCCAAAAAGATATTCCCCCTGAAGATCCAGTGTCACGGACTCCTCGGGAGCCAGAGCGTTCAGCTCCGTGGAGGCGGTTACCTTGATTCGCGGGGGGACAAAATCCTCCACCAGGAAGAAGTGTTCTCCCATGCTACGCTCCCCTTCACCGGGAGTTCGAAGCTCCACCCGGTAGTCCCCCGTGGGAGAGGCGTCTGAGAGGGGGTATTCGAGGGTCACGAATCCCTGGCGGGAGAGGGGGGCTGTCTGAGAGAGAATCTTTCGTCCCTGGGGGTCGAAGAGAAGCCACTCCAGAGGAAACTCTCCGGGGGGCATAAAGTCCTGATTGCGCACAAGCCCCGTAAGATCTACCACCTCACCGGGGCGAAAAACTCCACGAGGCGTAAAGACACATGCTTCATACCCCTCATCGAGATAGGGCCTTCCTCCGAGTTCCCAATCCCCTCCCCGGAGCAGATCGTAGCGAAGCACCAGGTAGGAGAGATCCTCCTCCAGAGAGGCGGTGATCACCCAGGGGGTGAGATCGTCCTCCCAGGGCTTCTCCCGGGAGAGAACCCCTACGCCGTTGGCATCGGTGGCAACCGTTCCCAAAAGCTGGTTGGATCGGGAGTAGATTCGCACCGCCGCATCTTTCACGGGAGTTCCCTGAGTGAGGGAGTTCACCCAGACGAAGATTCCCTTGGGGAAGACCTTAGCGGTAATGCCAAGATCCGTAAGGGTTACCATCATCCGGGGATCGCTCCAGAGATTACCCGAAAGATCCGAAGCCTGAAGGATGAAAACGCCGTGATCCGGGCTGAGAAACCCTTCAAGATCCACGGAAAAGCGAAAGGGTTCATTCTGTTTCGCATCGGTTCGATATTCCTGAGAGGGGCCGAGGCGGGAAAGCTCCACATCAAGCCAAGACATGTCCATTCCCAAAGCGAGAGGGACGTTGTTCTCGAACATCTTCCAGGAGGTTAATCGTATCTTCTCAACATTCACCCCAGCAAGAGGAATCCTCAGCTGCCCTCTGGGGGAGAGATAGCTTCCTCCTGTGGCAAAGACGAGATCGGGATCCATATCGGGGATGATAAAGGCCCTCTCATACGGTTCTTCCAGAGAGGCCCCCCGAACTCCCGGGAGTCCCTTTTTGAGCGTAACCACTACCCGATCCCGAGGGAGGAAATTGCCGTTTATGGCAAATCCGCTCCCTCCGGGCTCCAGAGAGAAGGGCTGTTTGGGTTCAATCTCCACAAAGGAAGCAGCCCGAGAGATATCCACCGGAGAGGTTGTGTTTATCCAGATACGCCCTCTCCCCTCGTAGGAAGAGGAGGCGTAGGCGTTCTGTACCTGCAGGGTAAACTTAGGGGTCACCGTAACTTTATGATCCTTTGCAAGCCCCAGATGCCCTACCGTGGCAGGAAATCCCTGAAAGAGAGAGAGCACCACCTTGCTCTTTCCCTGAGCCTGAATGTATACATCCACCTTTTTGGATGGGTGCTGCTGGGTGATGCTGTAGGAAATGGTTTTTCCCGTCTCATCCCGAGCCTCAAGATATCCCCGGAGGCGTACCGGCGAAACGGGGAGGGAGAAGCGAAGTTCACCGATAATCGTACCATCCGAACGAAAGTCCCTCTGAGAGAAGCCGAGAAACTGCAGGGGGGGCGTACTGAAGGTAAAGTCATGCGCCCCCGCCAGAAGCTGCCCCTTAAGATCCCGAAGATCCGACCGGAGGGAGAGACGATACTCCGTGGCAGCCACCAGAGAACCGGAGGGGGTAAAAACACAGCGCTGGGAATCTTTCCACTGCCAGCTTCCCTCCAGAAGGGGGGTTATGGTTCCAGGAGCATCCCCCTTAAGCAGCGCCCTTCCCACCATTTCGGAAGGCACCACCGGAGCAGAAAAGACAAGGGAGATCTCGCGAACCCCCTGCTGCACCGCCCCCTGGGGCTGCATACGCTGCACCACAAATTCTTCCGCTTCTGCGCTCCCTATGGCAGGGCACAGGAAGAGCAGCACAAGAAGACACACGAGCCACAGTCCAAACCGCTTTCTGTACATGATACACACACCTCCTCAATCAGATGGTTCTGTCTCACGCATCACAAATATCCGTATCCTTTTGCAACGGATTCATCTTCTCACGAGAATGAAACTTCTGCAACACGCAAAAGAGGAGAGACTCCCTTCAAGGGGCCTCTCCTCTTTTCTTTTTTTATTTCTCTTGAATTTCCAGGGAGACGCTAGAGAATCAGCTTGCCCCCTCCGGGCCTTTTCCCCGTCATATGATCAAGCTGATCCAGCACGGAGGCGCTGGCCACATCAATACGGGGCTTCCGAGCCTCCTGGGCCGCAAGATCACGAACCTTTCGTTCGTACTCCTCCATCCCCTTCTTAATAGCTTCCGCATCCCCTCGGATCCACTGCAAGATCCCCTCGGCGGAAAGCTTTACTAATTCTTCCGAAGGCATCTTTTCAATGGCCCCCAGCTCTTTGAGCAACCGGTGCTCTTCACGGATGGAGTCCATAACATCCTCGTCCGTCAGGATTCCCTTTTTATAGAGAACTCTTCCGAGAATGTTCATTTTTGTTTTAAGATTCTCCTCCGCCATGGACATGGCATCCACTCGGGCCATGAGCATAGAGAGAAGCTCGTCCAGCGTTATCTGCTGCTGCATGGGCATCTGCATTACCTTTCCCTCCTTGGGTAAACCTACTTTCTAAGGTGCCATTGTAGCACAGCTACCGTAAGGAGCCTACCGGGAGATCGCGTTTTTCCGGCATTTTCAGGCTACCTCTGGCGTACTTTCCGAAATGCCATAGAGCGATAATTCAACTTTTTTACCATGTATCAAGACAGCATTTCGCTAATATTCGGAATAGAACATGGGTTGCACCTTTCTTCCTTTGTCTGTATGCTCTCTGCTATCATAAATGCCTACGCAGTCGAAGGCATAGGAGAAAGGAAGCACATCATGTCTTTTCAAGCGTGGATGGTTCTCGGCATCTTTATGCTCACCTTGGGGCTCATCGCCTCGGGAAAAACGTCACGGAGTGTGGCAGCTCTTCTTGGAAGCGCCCTTATCATGGCATTTCATCTTCTCCCCTCTGCCGTGGCAGTACGCTTTATCGACTTTAACACTATCGGGCTTCTCATCGGCATGATGATTATTGTGGGGGTGCTCTCCCGAACGGGGATCTTTCAGTTTGTGGCGGTAAAGACCATGAAGATCACCCGGGGGAGCGGCCTTCTTACACTCATTGCCATCGCTCTGGTAACGGCGGTGCTCTCCGCCTTTCTGGATAACGTCACTACGGTGCTTCTCATCAGCCCGGTAATCATCTCTCTGGCAGATCTTATGGAGATGGATCCTCTTCCGCTGCTTATGGCAGAGACCATGGCCTCCAATATAGGAGGCGCCGCCACCCTCATCGGAGATCCTCCCAATATCATCATCGGCTCCTATGCGAACTTTTCCTTTATGGATTTTCTGGTAAACCTGGGCCCCCCCGCGCTGGGGGTTCTTCTGATGGTGACAATCTATCTCGCCCTCTACTACCGGAAGGATCTTACCATTACGGAGGAACAGTACGCGAAGATTCTGCGGGTAAACGAAGCAAAAACAATCAAGGATATGAAGCTTCTCAAACAGTCCGGCACTATCATGGGAATCATTCTTGTGGGATTCCTTCTCCACCATGTACTGCACCTCGATGCGGCGGTGATCGCTCTGCTGGGAGCAGCGGTGCTTCTGGTGGTAGCAAAGGTGGACGGCCCTGCTGTAATCCATGAGGATATCGAGTGGCCCACCCTTCTCTTCTTCGCCTGCCTCTTCATGATCGTGGGAGGCCTCAAGGAAACCGGGGTTATCTCCCAGGCCACCCAGATCCTCGCCACCCTTCTGGAAGGAAGACCGGTGCTCGCCATGCTCTCTATTCTCTGGATCTCCGGGCTTCTCTGTGCTTTCATCAATAACGTAGCCTTCACTGCCACCTTCGTCTACGTGGTGCAAGAACTCTCCGAGGTACTTACGCTGAACCCGGAACCTCTCTTCTGGGCTCTCGCCCTGGGAGCCTGCCTCGGAGGAAACGGCAGCTTTCTCGGCTCCGCTGCCAATGTGGTTGTGGCGGACGTAGCGGAACGGTCAGGCCATCACATGCCCTTTGCAAGGTTCTGCAAGGTGGGGATGACCATAGTTCTCCTCTCCCTCTCCCTGTGCAGCGCCTATCTCTATTTCCGCTATACTCCCTGAGAAGCTTCTCACTAGAAAGGAAACAGATACAGCACAAGGCGGAGGGAATTCTCTCCGCCTTGTGCTTTTACTTTTTCGGAATCTCCGCGCCTAGACTGCCAGCCGGTAGGATCCTCCAGAAGCTACCTCTACCACTGTACCAGCAAGAGGACACGCTCCGGTTTCCTCATCCTTGCTCCATGCCCCCGTCGCTTCAGGGGTGGAACCGATGCATTTCTGATCCGCCAAATACCAGCCGCCCCATTCGTCTTTCTGCCACATAACTCCCCGATCTCCTTTCAGTCTTTCCCCAAGCACTACCACTACGGCAGGAATCTTCCGCACTCATACCGGGAAAGCTGCATCGGAGACGGTTTGTCTTTTTTATGTATTCTGTGTAGTAAGGCACCGACATCATGGCTCTCAACCTCCGTTTTCGACCTGCTGAGGAGTATACTCAGGTTCACCCTCCTTGTCAACAAGAAAGTTTTTTGCGCTGGAAAGTAAACCAAAGTTTTGCAAAGAGTCTGCGGCAGAGAAGGGCCTGCGAAAAAGGCCGGGAAGTTTCTCCCGGCCCTGATATCAGATTTCGATGTCACTTGTAACGGATAAGTGCGCCGAAGGGCTATTCCCGTCCCCAGGCGGAGGACTTTGCGGCGGCGTCGAACATGGCCCCAATCGCCTCATTCGCCAGCTCGCAGGCTTCCTGGGTTTTGACAGCCTCAAAGGCATTCAGAAGCTCCAGAGCTTTTTCTCCCTCCCCCGAAGATGCGAGTTTCACATACTCCTCTTCCAGAGCAGCCATCTCGCCAAAGAGGGCCTCTTCGTAGGGATCGAAGACGCTCCTTATCACCGGGTGGAAGCGGTCGTAGGCTCCGAAGGCTACCTTGGAGATAGTCATGAAAAGGCTTGCCGCTTCAGGAGAGGCGAAGCGGGGATCTATGGAGGAGGCCCCCACGTAGAAGGGCACAAAGAGGCTGTTGCAGGGCTGCATGATGCAGTGCAGCATGCTCCCCAGTTCATTCGGCACCTCCGGCCGGGTCACGAGAATGGCCGAAGAAGCGGTGATGCCTTCAAAGGCATGATGGCAGACGGCTCGGGGGAAAAGAGTCATCTCTACGGTATCCTTTTCGGGGAACGCGGTGATCCACTCCTGCATATCCGCATACTTGCTACTGTAGAAGGGCACCTGATTCAGCTCCAGCACCTCTCCGCTGGGGAGAACATAGGTATCGTAATGATCCCGCACCAGGGGGAGCATGGTTTTGGCGGAGATGGAGCCCTCCAGTCCCTTGAGAAGCTCCATGGCCCGCTGATAGCGCATTTCTGTGTTGTAGAGGATCTCCGTGGCAGGGCGCTCCTCCAGATTTTCGTTATCGTCGGGATAGAGAGTGGTTCCCCCGTAAACTGCCCGGAAGTTGATCCTCTCGGTACCCTCGGGGATCCATCCCTTGGAGACCGCAAAGGAGATAAGATCCTCCGCCGCCAGATCGTAGTCGTCGGTTATCTGGAACTGGTTCGACCGGGCGCTTACGGTGTTTTCGTACTTCTTGGCCACCCAGCGGTATCCCGCAATCTCCACCACCCAGAGTTCCTGAGGGTCGGCTATTTCAAACATGATGGAGTTCCAGGCCTGGCCGTATTTTTCGGTAAGCTTCGTAAGAACCTCCACACCCTCCCGAGCAGTGCCGGCGCGCTCAAGCACGAGGCGAACATAATCGTTATCGTGAAGCCCCTCGGTAAAGGAGAGGGCATCCCGGGTGGGGGCATCGTTATCCGCCACCGCCACCTGCTTTTCGTTGATTCCCATGCCGTAACCCCAGCGCCCGGCAGAGCGGGATCCCACAAAGCGGTAGGTCTCTTTCACCTGGGGGATATCAATGTAGGCAGCCCGATAGACCGCGGCATCTTCATACTCCCGGGCCTCTTCCACCACCACCTCACTGAGCGTATGGGATCCGAGATCCCGATTCTTGGCGATGAGAGCACCTTTTCCCGCTTGAAGAGCGGTACCGTGAGCCATGAAGGTGGTGCACTCTCCTACAAAACCCGTCATCTGACGGTGAGCAGCATTAAGAATGAGGAGATCCTCGTAGGACACTCCCGCCCCCTGAGCAGCTCCCTGCATCCAGGCAACCTTATGGGGGAGCACCTCCTGATAGAGAGCCTCCTGGCGCTTGGCCTTTTCGAGAACATCCTGATACGCTACTCCACGAGCTTTTCCAGCATCCAGCATATCCTGGACGCTTCGGCTGATAGCTTGGGCGTGATTTCTGCCGTATTCTTCCCCAGCGCTCCAGCTACTCCCAGGGAGAGCCCAGGCCAAAGAGGCCGAAAGCCATAGAAAAGCAAAAACCGCCACTGCCAGAGCCGTATACCGACTCCTCCTGTAAGACCGTACAAACTGCATTCTCTGCCACCTCCTGCAAAATTAAGAATCCTGTACCCATGAAAAAACACCGCACGCACGGAGAAAGAGAGAAACTACCCCCTCAGGGAGAGGGACGTACCCCTCTTTTCATCGTCATCCTCTACTTTGAAGTGCTCCGTCATGTTCCGCAGATCCTCCGAGGTGCTGCTTACCTCCTGCGATCCGGTAGCCACGTTCTCCATGGCCGCCGCCACCTCTTCCATAGCCGCCGCAAGACCCTGCACGTGATCATCCGTATTTTCCATGACACTGGAAGAGATGTTGATAAGAGTAATTACTTTTTCCGACTTGGCCACTTCTTCATCGGTGGTGTCGATGATCTTCCGGACATCTTCGATGGAGCTGGCGATGGCCTTCCCGATCTCCTCTAGGGCATTTCCCGCCACATGGGCGATGGCTACCCCCTCCTCCACACTTTTGCGGCTTTTCTGCATGGAAGATACCGCAGAACCGGTCCCCGCAAGAATCTTGGAGACGAGATCCGAAACTTCCCGGGCTCCCTGCTGGGATTGCTCCGCCAGCTTGCGCACCTCTTCCGCCACCACCGCAAAGCCCCTCCCCGCATCTCCCGCCCGGGCGGCTTCGATGGCAGCATTCAGAGCCAGCAGGTTCGTCTGATCCGCAATGCTCGTAATGGTATCTCCCACCACGCCGATACGCTGGGAGAAGGCGTCAAGCTGCTTGAGAAGCTCTTCCGTCCCCTCCACCGAGAGCTTGATGCTGTCCATATGCTCCACGGTCTTTTTCACCGTCTCCAGCCCTTCTCTGGCAGATTCGGACATCTCTTTCGAGTTGGCATCAGCCTTAGTAGCTAGGGTCTGGGCAATCTGAATGAGGCTGCTCATCTCCAACATCACCTGGGCGGACTCCACTGCGTTGATGCGCCCCCCCCGAGTCTCTTCCGCAAGTTTACTGTTGCTCTCCGCCACCTCTCCGGCGGTGCTGGTAACCTCCTCGGTGGAGGCGGCGGTCTCTTCGGAGATGGCAGAAAGGTGCAAAGCCTTCTGTTTGAGTTCTCGGATCATCTCCCGCTGTCCCGCAATCATGGATCCCAGAGCGGTGGCCACAGCATCAAGCTCGTCCCGCCCCTCGTACTGGAACTCTTCCCGGGTGATGGTGAAATCCCCCTCCTGAGCACGCCCCGCGAGAACCGTGATGGTTTTGAGAGGTTTCACAATGAGCGAAGCCAAGAGGAAGGTAAAGAGTATCCCCACAAGGACCGTAATCCCCGTCACCGTAAGCAGTATCCACCGGAGAGAGTAGAATCCTGCCAGAGCCTCCTCCTCGTTCACCTCCACCACAAGCCCTAGGGGACTCTTTCCAGCCAGAACCACTCCCACACTTCCGAGAACGGGGCTGCCCATATAGTCCTTCCAGATACCCGTATAGCGGAAATCTGTGTTCCCCTTGCGGACATCCGAAGCCAAGATCTGGTAGACATCTCCGGTGATTTTTTCCTTCATGGCCGCCCCCTGGGCATAGTCTCCCAGAAGGGTGTCGATGGTAAGAAGTCCCTCGGCGTCGATGAGATAGGCATCCCCTGTTTTACCGAGATCCCTTGCGTAGGCGTGCACCACTTCCTGAAACTGATCCTGGGCTACAAAGAAGAAAAACATTCCCAGGATCTTTCCGGAATTCCCCTCATCCATCACTGGCCCAGCAAGGACCACAAGACTCTTTCTCACGTGCTCCGAGTAGAAAAAGTCCGACCAGGCAACGTGTCCCTTCACAACCTCCTGGTAATAATCTCTTTGGGCAAGGCTTGCCCCCTCTATCTGAGGAGAGTTCAGCCCAAAGAGCACGATCCCGCTCGCATCGGTGAAGATATAGTCCTGATACGGAAAGAGGGGCTCCACGTCTTCTTTGAAGTAACGACGCACTTCTTTTTTCTGCTCTTCCCACTCTGGCGAATCGATCCCCTTCTGCTGCACCAGGTGAAGGCTGTTTCGCACCGTAGCGTTTTGAGAGAGGAGCTTCCAATCCGCCTCGGCATCCTCTCTCATGGCTTGCATGGTGCCCCTCTTGACCTCCAGAAAGAGAGAGTTTTTCCCAAAAACCTCCTGCCGCAGGGCCTGACTTGACCTGGAAAGGGATATGTACGACAGAAACAGCAAAGGCAGAAGCCCTGTCAGGATGAAGAAAAAAACCAGCTTACTCCGCATTTTGATGTTACGAAAGAAACAAAACCACCGCATTGGTACTCCTCCTCTCAGATACTCTCACATACTCTCAAGAACAACACGAATACCCTTGGGAAAGCGAACATGTACGAAACTCTTACAGCTGCTCGCAATAATACAACTACGATCCTCGCCCCGAATCTACCAACGCAACAGCACACGCAACAGTTCTTCCAGCAAAATCATAGCTACTCGAAAAGACAAGATGGATACAAACCATCCTCGGGGAATCGTATCACAAACTAGGAGAAACAGAAAACCCCAAATCCCACAAAAAACAAAAATACAAAATCAGCTATTTAATATAAAATAAATAGCTGATTTTGTATGTAGCAACCAAGGGACTCCGTCAGAGGGGATCCCCATAACATCACAGTACGTATACTTGGAGAGAATCAGGAGAGCAGTCCGATCCTCGCGATCCAGCGGTCTGAGGACGGCCGATTCAAGCCCCTCGGGAAAATCAACGTACTCTTACAGTAGCCTCAGCATCTTTCAAAAGGGTCGAAAAAACTAGAGAGGAAGCTCCTTCCGCAGACTCTCCACCCATGCGGCAAGACGCTGCTCTGTAAGCTCAGGCTGATTGTTTTCGTCTAAGGGAAGTCCCACAAAGTTATTTTCCCGAACTGCTGCGGAATCGCTGAAGCTGAAACCATCAAGAGGGACCATTCCCACCACGGCCCCCTGACGCTCCTGAACCTTATCGTAAAGGATACCGAGAGCGTCCACAAAGGTGTCCGCATACCCCTCCTGATCACCACATCCGAATAGAGCTACCTTTTTCCCCTCCAGACTCACTGTGTCGAGACTCTCTATAAAGCTTGCCCAATCATCCTGAAGCTCTCCGTACCCCCAGGTGGAGCAACCAAAGAAAAGGACAGCGTATTCCTGAAGATTCTCCGCCTTCGCCTGAGCGACATCGTAAACATCGGCTCCTTCTCCAAGAAGAACCGCCAGATCCTGAGCAATTTTTTTCGTGGTTCCTAGGGTGCTACCGCAAAAAATACCGATTCGAGACATTGATACAACCTCCCTTTTATCTTTTAAAAACTTGGGCAAAAAACCACAGACGCCGCAATAGTTTTATGAATAAAACTATTGCGCGATCCATTCTAGGGAATTTTTCCTCCTTGTCAAGAGTGTCTCACAATTTTTTCACAGGAACACATCACGAAAAAAGCCCTTTCCGCAAAGGAAAGGGCGAAGGGCATCTCAAACAGCTTCTTTGAAAAGGACCGAGATCATAAATAAAGAAAATGTTATGTGTTTCGAACAAAGCAAGGAGGCTAAAAGCTCTCCATCCCCCACCCTTGAGGGTAAAAACCGGGAAGCTCCACCGGCAGTTTCCCCTGGGGAAGAGCTTCTCCGGTGAGGATACTCCCCAGAGCCGTGAGCGAAACCGGAGTATCCCCATAGGTGCAAAGGTAGGCCTCGGCTCGGGGAATCTGCAAAAGGTCGTAGGGAGAACGAAGAGCCAGATAGAGAAAGGGCTTCTCCGGAAAGGCCTCCATGAGAGCCCCGATCTGGGGAAAGGCTTTGGCTCCCCAGGAGGCAACACCTACGAAGGGGGCCTCCTCCAGGAGGGCTTGTTCTTCCGAGGAGAGCCCCAGGGGAGAAGATTCTTCGGGAGGCGCTGCGTAGAGGGGAAAGAACTGAGATACCGCTTCAAGAAGAGGAGCTGCAGCATTCCGCCGGCTCTCGGGGATCACCAGAGGAACGGAGATATTCCCAGAGAGAGGAAGCATTGCCCCTTCATGCCGCACCAGGGTGACGCTCTTGTGGGCGATCTGTCGAGCTGTTTCGAGATGCTCCGGTCGCTCCAGGATCTCTCTCCAGCGCGATCGGGGAAAGGGATCTTCCAGCAGGCGAGCCTGTACTTTAGCTGCAAGAATACGGCGCACCGATTCGTTGATACGCTCTTGGGAGATACGCCCTTCCTGAACCGCCTCAAGAAGAGCCCTGAAGACCTCTTCGAAGACCGGGAGCCCCGAATCGGGATCCGCTCCGTAGAGAAGCACATCCGCCCCGGCCTCCACCGTGAGAAGAGCCGCCTCGGCGGTACCCCACTCCTGGCGGATGGCTCCCATCCCCATGGAATCCGTCACCATGAGCCCGGAAAAACCACGCTGGCGTAAACCCTGGAGAACCTCCCGGGAGAGGGTGGCGGGAAGCTCCGGTTTTTCCGGGGCCAGAGCGGGAACCAGCACGTGGGCTGTCATGATGGCAGGGACCCCCGCTAGAATCAGAGCGTCAAAGGGGACCAGATCCACCGCCTCCAGAACCTCCAGAGGACGATCCACCAGAGGAAGCCCCACATGGGAATCCACATGGGTATCCCCGTGACCGGGATAGTGCTTGCCAGTACAGAGCACCCCCTCATCCTTATAGGGTTGCACCATGGCAGCCCCCAGGGCGGCCACATCCCGAGCATCCTCCCCGAAGGAACGTATGTTGATCACCGGATTGGCGGGGTTGCTGTTTACATCCACCACGGGGGCGAAGTTCCAGGTAATGCCCAGAGCCCGCAACTCCCGTGCCATAATCTCTGCCTGCTCCCTCGCAAGCTCTACATCTCCCGCAGCCCCCAGGGCCATGTTGCCGGGAAAGATGGTGATCCCCTGGCGAATACGGTCAATGAGCCCCCCCTCCTGATCGATGGTAAAAAAGGGAGGGAGCACTCCCTGACGGCGGGCCTCTTCCTGAGCCTCGGTAATGAGGGCTACTGTCGCCTCGGGAGAATCCACATTTCCCAGAGAGGAGTAGAGAATAAAACCTCCCGGAGCATAGCGGCGGAGCATCTCCGGAAGTTCCGGAGAATCCGCCCCGCCCTGAAAACAGAGAAAGAGCATCTGCCCTATCTTCTGCTCCAAGGAGAGAGAGGCGAGAAGCTCCTCGACTCCTGAAGAAGAGGGGCTACAGGAGCTTTCTGCTTTCGAGGAAAGCGGAAAGCTTCCCCAGAAAAGAAGCCCCAAAGAGAAGAGGCACGCGACCTTGAAAAGCGATGGAACAAGGTGTTTTACTCGGATCATGATGTGAAAACCTCCTTGTTTCGAATGTGTGGTATTTCCAAAAGAGTTCTGCCTGCGGAGAGTTCAAGGGGAACGAGCGAAATGAGAACGATTTTTATTTTTGAAAAAATCTCTTCCGGTTCTGGCGTTTTTCCGATACAATCTGCATTACGAGGATAGCCCTGCTATCCCACTTTATGCAAAGGCGGGTGTTCGAGTATGGAGAGACAGGGCATTATCACCATGAAGGGCAATCCCCTCACACTGGTGGGGCCGGAGCTGCGGCCGGGGGATCGGGCGCCGGATTTTTCGGTGGTGGACCAATCCCTCAAGCCCGTATCCCTGGCACATTTTGCAGGAAAGATCAAGGTTATCAGCACCACCCCCTCCCTGGACACACCGGTCTGCGATCTTCAGGCCCATCGCTTCAACGAGGAGGCCGCCTCGCTGGGGGATCACGTGGCTATACTGAATATCAGTATGGATCTCCCCTTCGCCATCGCCCGATTCTGTACCGCAGGAGGGATTGATGCCATCTCGGTGCTTTCAGATCATCGGGATGCCTCCTTCGGCACTCGTTGGGGGATGCTCATCAAGGAGCTTCGGCTTCTTGCCCGGGGAACCTTTCTTGTAGATCAGGAGAACATCATCCGGTATGCCGCCATCGTATCGGAGCAAACCGAAGAACCGGATTACGAAACGCTTCTGTTGGCTTTGAAAAAGCTCTGATTCCAAAAAGCACAACAAAGTAGAGAAAGTACAGAAAAACTCCCGGGGAACAATCCTTTTTCCGGGAAGAGCGGTGTTCCTCCCTCTGCGGGGCCTTTCTCTTCAAGAGAGGCCCCGCAGAGGTTTTTTTGCACTTCCATAATCTTATTTTTACAACCCCAGACGCTGCAGGGTCTCCTCCAGAGGAACCCCCGCGGTTTTATCCCATCCTCGGGCGGTATAGTACTCCCGAAGCATGCCGGGAAGATCCTGAATAACGCAGCGTTCTTCCCGGGCGTAGCGACCAAACTCCGGAAGAGAGCGTATGCGGGAGGGAAGCTCATCCGCCTCGGCGGTCATCCCCTGGCGCAGATTGAAGAGGCGCTCAAGGTTGATCCCTCGCTCGCTGGTCTCCAGAAGCTCCTCTCCGGTGATATCCCATCCTGTGCTCCCTCGAAGCATGGCGGCGTAATGCTCCAGAGTAACCCCCACGTACTGATAGAATTTACAGGTACAGAGAATCTCCGGGAGATTTCCCGCATCCTGAAGGAGCTTTACCGCCCCCCCCTTGCCCTCTTCACCCCAAGGATCCACCTCTTCCGGGGAGGGGAGCCCATAGGGGAGAAGACCGAAATCCTGCTTGTCCGCATCCCACCCCTTGGCCTCCACAGGGTGGATATGGCACATCCCCCGGTTTCCCGTGGCATAGCTGAGCCCCAGGGATTTTCCCGATCGGGGGTCATGGGCGGGACCTTCGAGCCCCTTCACATGGATAGCTCCGTCGAAAGAGGCCTCTCCGAGCTTTTCCGCCATACGGCGCACCCCTTGGGCGAGGAGATCCCCCGCCCCTTCCCGAAAGGCGATCTTGCGAAGCATCTCCGGAAAAGCCTCTCCATCCCCCCAGGCACAACGATCTTGTTCAGGGATAAGCCCCTTTCCGGAACACTCCATGAGAAAGGCAAGCGAAGCCCCGGCGGAGATGGTATCTATGCCGTATTCGTTGCAGAGCCAGGAAGCGTGTACCGCCGCATCCACATCCTCGTTGATGCAGAAAGCAGTGAAGGCCGCTATGGACTCGTACTCTCCCCCTTCGTGGGAGGGGGTTTTCCAGAGGCCGTCGGGGACTTGCAAAATTCGGCCGCACTGCACCGTGCACCCCCGGTAGCATCCGTGTGGGCGCTGGAAGTTCGTACCGTAGTAGTGGTCAAAAATCTCCTGCCCCTTCCCCCAAAAGTTGCTCTTCCAGTTTTTGGTGGGGAGATCCCCGCTGGCGTCGGAGTAGGGGTATCCCCCCATGGTTCCCCATTTGCGAAACTCCGGGGTACCCGGTGAGGCCACCACCGCCTTATGCCCCTCCCGGCAGGCTCCGAGAAAGGCCTTTTCATCCGCCAGAGGCACCGTGCCTGTACCACGCAGAGCCAGAGCCAGCAGATTCTTGGAACCCATCACGGCCCCGCCGCCGCATCGTCCCGCCGCCCGGTGCTTGTGCATTACCGTGCTGTAGAGAACCTGATTTTCTCCTCCGGGACCGATGGAGAGAATGTCGAAGGGGTTCGGCCCCAGACGCTCCTGAAGAAGCTCTTCTTTGCGGGAACAGAATTCCCCCGAGAGTTCCGAGGAGGGGAGAAGGTGTACTTCTCCATCGTCAATTACAAGGGCGGTGGGCTCCGTAGCCTTTCCGGTGACGACTAAAAAATCGACGCCTGCCTTCCGAAGAGAAAATCCCGCCTCTCCTCCCATGCGGCTCTCCCCCCAGAGCCCCGTAAGGGGAGAAACAAAGCAGATCTCCAGACTGCCGCCTCCGGGAACCCGGGGATCCGTGAGGGGCCCCGTAGCAAAGACCAGGAGGTTCTCCTCTCCCAGAGGATCCCCTCCAGGAACCCAGGCATCGTAGATGATTCGGGCGGCACAGGCCGCGCCGCCGCAGTATTTGCGAAGATCCTTCCGGAGGGGGCGCCTCTCTGCACTCCCTCGAGAGAGATCCACCCAGAGTTCGGATCCTCCGTAACCGTATACTTTTTTTTCTGCCATCACGTTATTCTCCTCTCTGACTCTCCCACGTCACGTAGGCCTTCTCAAAGGTTAGAGGCGGATTTTCTCCAGGTTCTTCTGGGCCTTGCCGATGGAGGAGACGATGGCCTCCATGGCATCGAAATTCCGCCGGGCATAGTCCAGCACACCCACCGCATCCGTGAGCCCCTCCTGACCTTCGCTCATCCCTGTGGAAGCTCCGTCGAGTACCGAGATAATGCTCCCCATGAACTCCTTGCTTGATTCGAGAAGCCCCTGGAACTTTTCCAGAGATTCCTGCACCACTCCAAAGACATCACTTACCTGGCGGATATTTTCCATGGCCTCCCCCACGGCGGAGGAAATTTCCGTCACTCGCCCGGTGATACGCTCCGAAGCTTCGTGAGACTGCACCGAAAGCTTCTGCACTTCATGAGCCACCACAGAAAAACCCCGGCCGTGCTCCCCAGCCCGGGCAGCTTCGATAGAGGCGTTCAACGCCAGAAGGTTTGTCTGTTTGGCGATCTTCTGGATATCTTCGGACATCTTTTTCACTTCCAGAAACTGATTGAGGGTCTTGTAGGTGGCATCCACTGTGGTGGCCACGTTCTCGCTCATACCGTTCATGGTGGTGCCGGATCGGCGGAACTCCTCCTCCAGCTCTTCGTTAAGAGCATTGATCCGCAGGGCATTCTCCCGAGCACTGGCGGCGCTTCTCTCGAAATCCCCGATCTGCCGGGCGAAATTCCCATGGAGTTCCGTAAAAGTCCCCGAAAGATCCGTAAGTTTTTTCTGAAGACGAATAACCCGACTTGCAATAACCTCGTCGAAATTCCCCGTAAAGGAGTTGAGCACCACCGTGGCAAAGTGAGCGCTCGCCAACCGTTCCAGAGCATCCCGTTCTCCTGCGTTCATAACACGCCCCTCCTAATTCCGACGGAGGGATTTCGAAGAGGGGACAAACTCCTCAAGGATATCCACGCCGCAGCGAAGCTGTCGGAACCAGTTTAGAAACCGGGGAACCTGCTCCTGGGGAAAAAAGGCTCCGTGCTGGGGGGCAATCCCTCGAATCTCCAGGGAGGAGACGCGATCCACCCAGTTGGCACAGGCCTTGTTAGAACTCATGTAGCGGCGATGAAATCCTTCCATATAGGGAAGGTAGGCATTGAAATCCTCCACCACAGGGTGGCGTTTCCCCGGAGGAAAGACCGCCGCACCAATATCTCCGGTGAAGAGAATTTTTGACTTGGGGTCGTAGAGAGAAAAGCATCCCGTGGAGTGGAGGAAATGGGAGGGCACCGTTTTCAGGGTGTATCCATCCTTGAGGCGAATCTCCTCCCCCGCATCTTTCAGGGGATTGATGCGGCTCTGATCGTAGATCCCAAAGTGGGGGAGAAAGCGTATCCAGAGAGAGGAGATATGCACCTTTGCCCTCTCTGTAATGGAAAGCCAGAGGGCTACTCCGGAAGAGACATCCGGATCCTGATGGGAGTAAAAGATATTCGTCACATCGTTGATGCTCACCATCTCCGCCACGTTGGCAAGCACCCGGGGAAAGACGTGGGCCCCCCCCGGGTCGAGAAGCACCACCTCGTTGCCGTGAACAATAACGTACTGGTTTGTCTGTACTACTCCCTGCTCTTCCTTTTCCTCCCAGCCGAGATGTAGAAAACGGTGCCCCGGCTCCTCGTAAAGAACACTGGTGCTGAAGGTACCCATAGATACCCCTCCTTTTCATAGCGAAATAGTATTTTTGTATGCCTGACATCGGCTTTTCTCTGGGAGAATGGGGAGATACATCAAGTAAAAGATTACAACGAATTTTCCCCGAAGGGCTCCGAACTCTTCTTCATTCTCTGCATCAAAGAAAGCTCTCGTCTATGATACCCTACTCTTTAAAAAAAAGGAAAGGCCCCCTGTAGAGAGCCTTTCCTGATATGGTTTTTGTTCATTCCTGTTCTATGCGGTCCCTTGTTACTGAATAAGTCCTGCCTCTACCAAAAAGTCCCGGGCAATGTCCTCGGGCTCCTCGCCGTCATCGAAACGCCAGTTCATCCCCGCCATGGTGGGTTCGTCGATGGCACCGCTTACCTTTTCCACCACATCCAGAAGGGCGGGGTATTTTTCCAGAGTATCCATGTCGATAACGTAGCAGGCGCTGTAATCGGGGAAGAAGTGCTTGTCATCCTCCAGGGTTACCAGATCGAGTTTGCGAATCCGGGAATCCGTGGTGTAGGCTGCGATAGCCTGGACCTCACCGCCCTCAATGGCCTTATACATGATAGAGTACTGCATGGGAAGAGCATCTTTAAAGGTGATACCGTAGTGTTCAGACCAGCCGGGATAGCCATCGGGACGGGTATCGAAGTTCTCGTCCGATCCGAGAAGCCACTCGGGAGCCACCTTGGCAAGATCCGAAGCCTTCTTCAGGCCGTGCTTCTCCGCATCCTCCCGACGCACCGCCATGGCATAGGTATTGCTGAAGCCCAAAGGCCTTGCCCAGGTCATGCGGAAGTTTTTTTCGTACCCCTCTTTTACCGCTTGATAGGCCTTCTCCGGGGTGTTCAGCTCCTTGAGATCTTCCTCCTCGTACCGGAGAATTCCCGTAAGCTGGGTTCCCGTCCAGGTGGGATAGATGTCAATCTGCTCTCCAACCATCCCCTGATGCAGCACCGAGGAGGCGGCAAACTCCGTATTGATCTCCGTATCCAACCCGGTGTATTCATCAATGAGAAGCTTGGCAATCCAGGCCAGCACGATGGATTCGTTAAAGGTCTGCCCCGCCACCATAACCTTGCCTTTGTACTCCATGGGATCTTCCGAGGGAGCTGCCACTACGGGAAGAGCCGCTCCGAGAAAGACCATACCGAGAAAAACCGCTGCCAGACCAAATCCTACGCTTTTGAACACATTCTTCATAAAAATTTCTCCTTTCATGTAACGTCATGTAACGCTGCGGATACACACGCTATACCGTGTGAGTGCCCCTGCACCCACCTGCACACAATTTGTTAAAAAATCTCTAGGCTTCCAGTTCCCGCCGCTTCGCCAGCTTTGCGGCCCGGTTTTTAGGATCCAGAGAGGCCTGAAAGATTTTGAGCCCCTGATCCGCTGCCAAAGCCAGAAGCGTGGCAGGAAGCGCTCCGGCGAGCACCACCTCGTTACGAATGGAAGCGAGTCCCGAGAAGATCAGCCGCCCCAGTCCGCCTCCACCGATGGCGGCTGCCAAGGTGGCGGTACCGATGATCCACACAGTAGCTACCCGAACCCCCGCCAGAATAACCGGCAAGGCCAGCGGAAGCTGCACTTTCATGAGAATCTGCATCTCCGTCATCCCCATCCCCCGGGCAGCCTGTACGAAACTCTGGGGGACACTGCGAATCCCCGTATAGGTGTTCTGGAGCACCGGAAGCATGGCGTAGAGAAAGAGTGCACAGATGGCGTTATCGTTCCCGATGCCGAAGATAAAGATGAGGAACCCGAGAAGGGCGAGGCTCGGAATGGTCTGAAAGACGTTGGCCAACCCGATAACGTAGGGAGTAAGTTTTTCCTTCTTGGTGAGATAGATCCCCAGCGGTATGCAAACCACCAGGGTGATACCCAGAGCGATGGCGGAGATCATAATGTGCTGCCAGGTAAGATTGAGAATCCGCTCGTGGTACCGGACCACGTAGTTGTAGAAAAGTTCCCAGAAAGGTTTTGTCTGTAACATTTATGCTCCCCCCTTCGCATTGCGCCCGAGACGGCCGATAGCAAGCCTTGCCATATCAGAACTGGTGATAATGCCGAGGAAAGTTTCATCTTCTCTCAAAATAGGAATAGGGATATCCTGATCCGCCAACAGGGTCGCCACATCCCGAAGGTTCGCATCTTCCACGTAGAGCTTGCGGTTTTTTCGGAGAGCCTCTTTCAGCTCTCCTCCGCTCCGGAGGGTCTTCTTGAGAAGCGGCATGTGAATCATCCCCAACCACTTCCCGGTTCTGGGATCCAGCATCTGCGCCGTATCACCCCCAAGATCTTCCAGCTTCTCCAGAACGTCACCGGGACGCTCTTTCGGCGAGACGAGAAGCCAGGGCTCCCGATAGAGCCCCTCCACCGGGTCTTCCGGAGAGAGCTGGGCAAGACGATCCTCCCCGATGAAATTCCTTACGAACTCCGTGGCGGGGCTGTTCTGAAGCTCTGCGGGAGTGCCAAGCTGTTCAATCCTGCCTTGGCGCATAAGCACCACCCGATCCGCCATCTTCAGAGCTTCGTCCATATCGTGGGTTACAAAGATGATGGTCTTCTGCACCTTTTTCTGTAATTCCACAAGCTCCTCCTGAAGCACGTTCCGGCTTATGGGATCGAGCGCTCCAAAGGGCTCATCCATGAGGATCACCGGAGGATCCGCCGCCAGGGCTCGCAACACCCCCACCCGCTGCTTCTGCCCACCGCTAAGCTGATCCGGCAGACGCCAGCGATATTTAGCGGGGGGGAGCTTTGCCATCTCCATAAGTTCATCCACCCGATTCTGAATCTTTTTTGCGGGCCACCCCAAAAGTTTGGGCACTATGCCGATGTTATCCGCCACAGACATGTGGGGGAGAAGGCCAATGCTCTGAATAACATAGCCGATATCCCGGCGCAATTTCACGGGATTAACCTTGTTAATATCTCTCCCATTAACGTAGATACTGCCGGAGGTAACACTCTCCAAACGGTTCACCATTTTGAGACTGGTGGTTTTACCGCATCCGCTCGGGCCGATGAAGACCACCAGCTCCCCTTCCTGAATCTCAAGGGAGAGATCGTCCACCGCCTTGTTTTCTCCTTCGTATATCTTTGTTACGTGATCAAAACGAACCATGGGCACCTCCACCTTTTTAGAGCATTACGTCCACTTCTTCGAGTTCCCCCAGCCCCTTCTGAGAAGCTTCTTGAAAAAGCTCCCGGAAGATCTGGAGAAAGAGGGTAACTTCCTCACACGTTCCCACGGTAATACGCAGCATATTCTCTAATCCCCATACGCCGCAGGAGCGTACGATCACTCCCCGGCGGAGAAGGTGCTGGGCGAAGAGATCGCCGCTCCAGGGGATACTGCAGAAGACAAAGTTGGTTTGGGAGGGGAAGATTTCGCACCCCAGGGCGGCAAGCTCGTGCTCCATACGCCCTCGATCCTCAAGGATGCGCTGCCGGGCCTCTTCCATTTCAGAGCGCCCCTCCTGAAGGGCTGCCCGGGCTCCCGCCAAAGCCACCCTGTTAGCGTTGAAGGGCTCGGAGACCACGTCAAAGGCCGCCACCACCTGGGGATCTCCCAGAAGATACCCAAGGCGCACCCCCGCAAGACCGTAGGCTTTGGAAAAAGTCCGCACCCCCACTAGGGGGTATCCCTCGCGGATATACGCCGCCGTGGGGGGAAGCTTTTCGGGGTCTGCAAACTCCCCGTAGGCTTCGTCCAGCACCACCAGGGCCTTCTTTGGAAGCATTCGGAAAAGCTCCTCGAAGATGTGGGGATCGAGCACAGCTCCCGTGGGATTATTGGGGTTCGCCAACCAGAGGAGCTTGGTTTTCGGAGTAAGTGCTTTTTGTAAAGCCTCCAGAGAGATGCCGAAATCCGGCTCCGGGGGAACCCCCACGATGGTGGCTCCCATAACCCGGGAGATCTCCCGGTAGAGCCCATAGGTAACTTGGGGGATCACCACCTCATCTCCGGGATCGAGGTACATCTTTCCCAGGGTCTGCAAAGCCCCTTCGGCCCCGTGGGAGAGGGCGATGTTCTCGGGCTGTAATCCATAAAGCGCTCCGAGGCTCTCCTTGAGTTCCTTAAAGGCAAGATCCGGATACATGTGCACCCGGGGAAGCTCCTCCTGCATGGCCTTGATCACCGAAGGAAAGGGGGCGTAGTTGTTCTCGTTGGAGCCCAGTTTGAGCACCCGCTCCAAGCCGAAGCGGCGCTGCACCTCTTCGGTGGTAAGTCCCGCCACATAGGGCTGTACGTTTTGTATGGTCTGTCGTAATCCTTCTAAAGCCACTATCCCACCTCCCGGTCAGAACGAATTTCGATAAGCGAAGGAAGAGAACGATCCCAGGCCCGCTCCAGAGCCCGGAGAAGTTCTTCTTCGGTATCTACAAGCTCTCCCGAAATGCCGTAGGCCTTCGCAAGGGCGCAGAAATCGGGATTGTAGAGATCCACCGCCACGTACCCTTTCCAGGAGCGAGCTTTCTGGTTGCGCCGAATCTCTCCATACCCCCGGTTATTCCAGAGGACTACCGGCAGGGAGAGCTTCTCCTCACAGGCTGTGGCAAGCTCCGGGAGGGTGAACTGAAAGCCCCCGTCTCCGGAAAAGAGGCATACCTGTTTTTCCGGGTTTGCCACCTTGGCGCCTATGGCGGCGGGGAGGGCATACCCCAGGGTGCCAAACCCTGCAGGATGCAGGTAGGTGGCGGGAGCATAGGCGGGATATTCGCTCAATCCCACGTAGGCCGCTCCGGTCATATCCATCACCAGAATTCCCTCCCGGGAGATACCCCGGCGCAATCCCCGGAGCATGGCCTCCATTTTGGGAAGCGCCTTTCCCATGCCGGTGAGAACCTGGAGGTTTTCCGTGCAGCTCTGGCGCAGATCCTGTAGATTTTTCTCCTCCTCTGAGGGGGAAGCATTCTTTTTTGGAGAGAGAAGATCACAAAGCCCTCGGAGGGTGCGAGAGGCATCCCCCCAGAGGGGTACTGAGGCGGGAGCATTGCGATGCAAGGCTTGGGGATCCGCATCCACTCGGATAATCTCGGGCCCCCGGGGAAAGGGCTGCTCCCAGAGATCCGCCGGGGAGAGTTCGGTACCCACCACCAAAAGAACGTCTCGGCTCTGGAGATACTCTCGTACTGCGGGAACATGAAGCCGGCATCCCCCGCTTAAGGGAGCATCCTCGGGGTAGATTCCTTTTCCTGCGGCGGTACAGAACACTGGCGCTCCAAAACGATCCGCAAACTTTCGCACCTCCTCGGAGGCCCCCACGGCGCCCCCCCCGCAGATAAGGGCAATCTTTCGGGATTTTTCCAGAAGCGCCGTTCCTCGCCGGAGATCCTCCGAAGAAGGGGTTCGGCTTTCTTTCACAAGGGAGCAATACTCCCGCTCCAGCTCTTGAAGAGAAGAGAAGGAGGTCATCTCTTCGAGAATATCTAAAGGAATCTCCACATGCACCGGTCCGGGACGCCCTTCCAGAGTCTGGGCATAGGCCCGGGAGAGAATCCAGGGAATCTCTTCTCCCCGGGAGACCGCATAGGAAGCCTTGGTTACTGAAGAAGTCATGAGAGTACTTTGCTTGAGTTCATGAAGGGTTCCCGTGCGCCCTCCCAGGCGGTTTCTGGGAATGTTACTTGAAATAACGAGAAGAGGCACCGAATCGTGGTACGCCTCCCCCAGGGGGGTAAGAATATTGGTAAGTCCCGGCCCGGAGATCACCAGGGCCACTCCGGGAAGAGCGGAGCTTCGGGCATAGCCATCTGCCATAAAACCCGCCCCCTGCTCATGCCGGGGAGTTACATGACAAAGAGAGGACTCCTGAAGAGCCTCGTAGATTCCCAAATTATGAACTCCGGGGATGCCAAAAACAACCCTGGCCCCACAGTGTTCCAGCGTGCGAATCACCAAAGATCCGCCGGTCCATAAATCCATCGTAACACCTTCCTCTGAAAAAATAGCGCACAAAACATGTGCTCCCGCAGCACCACGCCACGGAACCGAAGTACATAAGGAAGCATGTCTCAAAACGACCTTACACGAAATAGAGAGAGAAGAGAGATACCGCCGCCTGTTGATTCCCCGGCGGACCGGGTACAAGTTCCAGAAGATTGAGGGAAAAGAGACTCCCCTAACACGTATGTGAAAACGTATGGTTGCATGCCGTTTTTTCGCAATCCCTTTTTACCCTAACGCATAAAACGTCAAATGTCAAATTTCAGGGCCTCTGAAAACTATTCTCAACACTTATACCCTTTGAAGGCTCTCGAAAATTTACGACCCAAGAGAAGGCCTCCGGAAAATGCAAAATGCATATATTTATTTGAAAAAATATTTTACCTTCTAAAAATATTTTGCGCGCAGCATTTTCATAAGAAAAGTTTTCGTTGACCTTAGAGAGAAAAAAAGATACGATCTCCGGCGTTGCACTATTTACCCATCTCAAGAACCCTTCCGGTTCGCTCAGGAGGTTTTTCGCATGAATCCCTGGATTCTCCTACTCTCTTTCGCTCCCTGGATTATTCTCAAAATTGTCTCGGATCTCCCCTTTGGCGACCCTCTTACCATGCTCCGAATCGCCATTGTCATGGCCGTCCTCGTCTCGCTCTATCAGTCGAGAAAGAGCAAGATCAGAGGCTTCCTGTACTGGGGAAACATCTTGTTCTTTGCCCTGAGCTTTCTTCTTGTAGTGGCTTTTCCCCAGATGTGGTTCATTACGAAGATGGGGCTTTTTGCCCAGATAATGCTGAACATCATCACCTGGGGATCCATGCTCATCAAAAAACCCTTTACCATAGATTACGCCAAGCAGCACGTCCCTCAGGAACGTTGGAACGATCCGGCATTTTTACGTAAAAACTACGTCATCACCGGCGTTTGGGGGTGCTACTTCCTCTTGGGTTTTATCTCCGCGGAGATCCGTATCTACGAGCCGGGGATAAGCCACGGACTCATTGAAATCGTGGACAATGTCGCCATGCTCGTAGCGGTCTTCTTTACCTCCCTCTACTCCAAGCATAAAAAAAGGCCCCCGGAAATTTCCGGGAGCGAGGAAAAAGCTTGACAGCCTGACAGGCTATTCTGAAGAGAGACCACCTCTCCGGGGAAAGGAGCGGATGTTCCCTATGTTAGCGAGGATTCTTCTCGCCACCTCGGGCTTGTTCATGGTGTAGAGATGGATCCCCGGCACCCCCCAGGAGAAGAGGTCGATGATCTGATCTGTGGCGAAGGCAATCCCCGCCTCCTCTAAAGCCTCGGGATTGCCTTCGTAGCGGGCGAGGAGCCGGGCGAGCTTAGGAGGTATGGACGATCCGCAGAGGGAGACGATGCGGCTGATCTGCTTTGCCTGAAGCACCGGCATGATCCCCGGAAGCACCGGGACGACGATTCCCGCATGCCGAATCTTTTCCATGAATCGGAAGAAAATCTCGTTATCGAAGAAGAGCTGGGTGATCAGAAAGTCCACCCCCTGATCGACCTTGATCTTGAGATGTTCGATATCCTTCTCCAGGCTCTCGCACTCCGCATGTCCCTCGGGATAGGCCGCTCCCGCCAGGGTAAAGGTTCCCGGTGCGGAGGCATGGATGAACTGCACCAGATCCGAAGCGTGCCGAAAGGCCTCTTCCTCCGGAGCGGGCCCTCCCTCCCGGGGATCTCCCCGCATGGAGAGAATATGCGTTACCCCCTCCTGTTCCAGCTCCTCCAGAATGCCCTGAATCTCCTGGGGAGAGGAGCCGACGCAGGTAAGATGCGCCAGGGCAGGGAGGTTGAAACGATTCTGCACCATGGAGGCGATCTCCACGGTTCTCCCCCGGCTGCTCCCTCCGGCCCCATAGGTGACACTGATAAAGTCCGGGTTCAGATCGCTCAGGGCTTTGATCTTGGGAACAAGCTGCTCCAAAGGATATTCAGGTTTGGGGGGGAAGATCTCGAAGGAGATCACCGGATATTCCCCATAGAGACGGTTACGAACGGTCATGGGCATCATCTTCTCCGGAAGAGTCTTTATCCTTTCGAGAAACATCTGCCGCCTCCCAGGTGGATTCCCGGTGCTCCTCGAACTCTCCCTCAGTATAGCCTCCATGCTCCTTGGAGGGCTTGCGCTCCACAGAAGGTTTTCCTGCGCTTATCCGGGGAAGCTCCCGAGCCTCCTCCTCGAAGAGATTCTTCGCCCCCGCCGTGCCGGGGTTAGAGGGCATGAGCCCCAAAAATTTTTTGAGCCTGGGAGCGAGACGAGAGCGCCCCCCTTCGGCAGCCTCCATCTCCTCCTCCGCCCGTCGGGTAGCCCGCCCCCACACCCCCGCAAAGCCGGGATACTCCTCCATAAGAATGGCGATGGCCTTCTCGTAGATGTAGAGGGTACGGCGATCCGCCCTATCCGGCTTGCGGTAGAGGGTATCCATATTCTTCTGGAGGGTTCGGTTTTCCTTCTCCAAAGCCTCGATCTGTTTCTTGAGGGCCTCCTCACCCCGGGAGATCACTGCAAGGTGGGTCTCCCAGTATTTTCTCACTGCCCGGCGTTTGAGCGTTCCGCTGAAGAAGACGTAGAGCGCGATACAGAGGCCGATAAAAAGCCCCGTAAAGACATTGTTTCCAAAAAACAGCATATTCTTTCTTCCCCCTCAGTCTTTCTTTATTCTTGTCCGAGAAAACCTGTTCACCTCTTCGAACAGAAGCATTGAGCCTTTCCCTATTATAACGTTATGCGAAGGATCTTTTTCTTTTCTCTACAAAAGCTTCTCGAAGAAATCAGCCTTTGTCTCCCGAAAGCAGGGCCTCCACAAGCCGCACCGCACTCACCGCATCTTCGGAGTAGCCGTGCGCTCCGATACGCTCCGCAAAGGTAGCGTTCACCGAGGCCCCTCCCACCATGATCTTTACCTCCGGGGCCCCCTGACGTACCGCCGCCACAGCGGCCTCCATCTCCTTCATAGTACTCGTCATGAGAGCAGAGAGCCCGAGAACCTGGGGAGATTCGGAGCGGACAGCCTCAAGGATGCTCTCCCGGGAGACGTCCTTTCCAAGATCCACCACCCGATAGCCGTGGCTTCCCAATACGGTACCCACGATATTCTTGCCGAGATCGTGAAGATCCCCCTTCACAGTGGCCATAAGGATGGTTCCCCGATAGGCGTTCTCTCCAGAAGCTCCGAGCCTTTCCACCACCATACGGCAGACCTTTTGGGCCGCCCCTGCGGCGGCGACAAGCTGAGGGAGAAAGAAGGAGCCTTCCTCGTAGAGCCTTCCCACCCTGTCCAGGGCGGGGATAACACCGAGATTGACAATCTCCAGAGGATGCTGTGCCTCTTCAAAAAGAGCCTCTCCTATCTTTAGAGCAAGAGCCTCTTCTCCCAGGAGGATATTCTCCTGAAGCCCCGTCAGGGAGAAGAGCTTCTCTGGAGGGTTCTCTGGGGAGGGGGCTGTCTCTCCCTCTCCTGAAGAGGGGGGCGATGGTTTCTCTCCCCCCGAAGAGGAACCCCCCGGAGCGTAGCGGTTCTTGAGAAGGGGGGCTCTTTCGATGTAGGCCTTCCCCCCCTCGGTGCGTCCGCAGAGGGCGTTCGCCGCCGCCACGGTATCCATAAGAAAGACATCCCGAGGATCTGCAATCACCGCATCAAGCCCCGCAGCAATAGCCATGGCGAGGTAGGTACGGTTGAGCAGGGGGCGTACCGGCATACCGTGGGAGACATTGCTGATCCCGAGGACGGTACAAAACCCCATCTCCTTAAGCCCCCTCACCACCCGGAGGGTCACCGCAGGAGCCTCGGCATCCGCCCCCACCGCCATGGCCAGAGCATCCACAAAGAGACGTTTCCTGGGGAAGCCGAGACGATCCGCTATCCGAGCGATCTCCTCCCCCACTCGAAGACGCCCCTCGGCGGTTTCGGCGATCCCCTGATCATTCAGAGAGAGCACCACCAGAGAGGCCCCGTAAAACTGCGCCAGCTCAATCCCCGCGGTGAGAGATTCTTCGCTGGCGGTGACGGAGTTGAGAAGCACCGATCCGGTACAGGCTTCAAGGCCCGCCCTGAGCACCTCTGCATCATCGCTATCCAGAGAGAGAGGCAGCTCCGAAGCCCGTTCCACCGCCTCCACCGCCTCTCTCATGGCGCGGCACCGGTCGATCTGGGGAAGCCCCACATTCACATCCAGCAGCGCCGCCCCCGCAGCGGTCTGAAGCCGGGCCTCCTCACGGACCATGCGGTATTCGTAGCATGCCACCTCATCCCGGAGGGGGGATTTCCGGGATACGTTGATCCGCTCCCCGATGATCCGCAGGGGCTCGCCGTTCCCGCAACGCACCACCCGGCTGGGGCTGCAGAGAAAGGTCTCACGGGGCTCGTCTCTGGGCAGAAGAGGCTCCCCCTCCAGAGCTTCCCGAAGAAGCCGGATATATTCGGGGTTGGTGCCGCAGCATCCGCCCACCACGGCGGCACCGCTTTGGGCAAGTTTTCTTCCGAGGCGGGCAAAGGTTTCAGGGGTACAGTAGTCCGGAGCCCCAGGGAGCCCCGCATTGGCGTAGACGAAAATCGGCAGGGCGGTAACGCTTCCCAGACGCCGCACCACCGGAAGATACGCCTCGGGACCCACCCCACAGTTAGCCCCCACAGCTACGGCTCCCATGGACTCCGCCCAGACTGCGGCAGCCTCGGGGGTTACCCCCGTTACGGTGGCCTCCCTGGTATCGAAGGTAAAACTTACCACAAAGGCCCCCTGGGGATCACAGTCCTTGAGCCCCAGCACCGCCGCCTTGGCCTCCTTCATATCCAGCATGGTTTCGATGAGGATAAAATCCGCACCCCCCGCCAGAAGACCCCGGATCTGCTCCCGAAAGGCACTGCGGGCATCGTTGAAGGAGAGATGCCCCAAGGGAGCCAGCGACTCCCCCAGCGGCCCCACAGAACCCGCCACCAGGGCCCTCCCTCGGGCGGCCTTTTTGGCGATGGCCGCAGCCCGGGCATTGATCTCGAAAGCCTTTTCTCCTAAACCCCGGCAATCCAGTTTGAGAGGGCTTCCTCCAAAGCTGTTGGTCTCCAGAATATCCGCCCCGGCGGAACAGTACTCCTCATGGATGGCCTCAAGGATTTCGGGATTTCGCATGTGAACCTCTTCGGGAAGCTCTGGAGGCTCCCACCCCCGCTCTCCCAGGAGAGAACCCATGGCACCATCCATCACCAGGGGCCTTTCCCTCTCTTGCAACCATCGCCTCAGCTCATCTCTGCGCACGCCCGCATTCCTCCTTAACAATCTTCATAACAACAATGCAGCCCCCTTGTGTGACTTTTCCAGGATGGGGAGCTGCACAGAGAGGGAACTCTTCGTAAACCAGGGGAAAGCATAGCAAAAGAAAGTTCAAAGGCCAATGGGAAAAACGCCTTTTTAGAAAAATCCCTTTCTCTCGCCCCTCCTCAGGGCTCTGAAGAGATCTCTCCCTGCCACTGCAGAAGCAGCTCCGTCCCTCCCCCCGTGCCGGGGAGAATTCCCGCAAAATGGAACCCCAGCTTCTCCACCCCTTCGAGAAAGGCGGTACCCGGAGATTCCAGAGGAAGCCGTATAAGCATGCACCCCACACCCTCGCCGGAAAGTTTTTCCAGATGCCGGCGAATCTGTACCAGAAGATCTACGTCGTAGCGAAGCACCGTAAGAAAAGCCCGATGCCGCGAGTGGTCCACATCAAGGGTTATCATGCTCTGACGAAGAGAAAAGGCTTCGGGCTGCAGGGAAGGCTTGGGAAAGCGCACCTTCAGCCCAAGCTCTTCGCAGATTCTGCGAATCTCCGGGGCATAGTCCCCCGGGGGGTGCAGATCCTGCTCCTCCATCTCTCCCAGGGGTTTGAAGAGAAGTACCCCCCGGGGGTCGATACGATCGAAATAGGCTTCCACAGCGCCGGATTCCCGAAAGCCGAGCCGTGCACAGCGCTCCAGCCCCTGATGTTCGTTCCGAGGGATCAGGGCAAAGAGTTCCTTGCGTCCCAGCTTTTTCGCCCTCTCCAGGACTGCCCCCTCAAGATCCTCTAGAAGAGCCTCTCGGCGGGGGGAATGCTCTAAATGTCGCGATATCATGGGGAGAATCCAGAAAAGCCGATCTCCCCACTCCTCCTGTACCCCCAGAGCCCCGAGGGCAAGAATCTTCCCGCGGGAATCCAAAGCTCCCAGGGGGATGAGAAGCCCCTCCCGAATGAGAGAGCCGATATCCTCACTCTGATAGGCATACTGCAGAAAGGATCCTATCCGAAGGGGGAGAGTGGAGAGAAAAGCAGAGATTTTCGAAGCATCACGAAAGGAGAACTCCGTCAGCGAGAAGACCTCGGGGATCTCTTCACCAACCTTTTCACTTACTCCGGAATGCTCCTCCAGAAGGGTCTCCCCCGTCTCTCGGGGGGGAGGCGCTCCCTTTCCCAGTGCCACGTAACGCCGGAAGAGGTGAATCTGCGTCCCGGAACTCTCCTGATCTGTAACGCTTACCCGATCCACAAGATGTTTCATAAGAAAGAGCCCCATGGCGTGAGGCCCGGAGTCTTGAAAATTTCCGGGAGATCCCGTATCCGCCATGCTCTCCTTGAGAGAGGGAGCTTCCGAAAGTGAGAGAATGACCCGAATTCCCAGGGGAACCCGACGAAAGGAGACGCTCACTTCCTCCGAGGGATCCCCTCCCCCGATGACGGCGGAAAAGGCCTCCTCCAGAGCAAGCTCCATCTTCTCGGGCCCCTCGGTAAAGGCAAAGAGCCCCATGAACCCCCGAAAAGCTCCCAGAAGGGGAGCCACAAAGCGGAGATTTTTGGGGATCCGTATTTCCATGGATAGACCGGTCTCCATGATGGACAGACGCCTCCTTCCGGAAAACTCCGAAAAAGATGTTACCGGGATCTTCCCAAAGCAACCGAGTCTTCGGGGGGACTCTCTCCAGGAACATTCCAGCTCTTGTTAGCTTCCAGCACAAAGGCTTCTACGTCCACAAAGGGACGGGAAAGCCCCGAGGATGTCTCCTCCGAAATGCCCCCCTCCCGAACTACCTCTTCCCCCGCCTTTCGAACCATGTCGAGATAGGGAGCCACCAGGGGACGGCATTCAGGAACCCGCAGCATCTCCCCGGCGGTACAGAAGACCGTGCCCAGAAGATTTTCCTCGTGTCCTTCCAGAAGCTGTAAAAAATGAACCTTAAGAGCATGAAAATGATGGAGCTCCGGGAAGCCGCAATTGGAAATAACCACAAGCTTCCAGGGATCGCCTCCATAGCGGAGGGGGTGCCCAAAATGCTCTCCATCCTTGACCATCCAAGGCTTCACCATGGGGAGGGTTCTTTCGAGAATCCGTTTCAATCGGGCGGTCATACCGTAATGATAGAGTGGCGTGGCCCAGATAAAGACATCCACCCCCCGCATTTTTTCGAATACCCCAGGCATATCGTCCTTATGGATACAGACTCCGGGAGTTACATTCCAACAGGAAAAACAGCCCACGCAATCCTTTACGGAAAGCTCCGAGGCAAAGAGGGTCTCCCCCGTAGCTCCTTCCCGGGCGGCTCCCTCTAAAAAGGCATCCACCAGTATCTGCGTGTTGCTTTTTCTCCCCCGGGGACTTCCATTGATACAAAGAAATTTCATTCTCCTTTTCCCCTTTCACCTGACACAAGGTATGTCCTCTTCCCTCATTTAAAAAGGGCGGGAAGCCCCGCCCTTTTCAAAGAAAACCCACTACATATCCAGAATCAAAAAATTCCGGAAAGTCGCTGGTTTAGCGGAAGTCCTCCACCTTGGGATCGAAGGCATCCTCATCCTCCATGGCAAGAGCGGTAATAAGCTGGGCCTCCAGGGCTCGGGCCACCGCTACCGCCTTCTCCGCCCGTGCCACATCTTCCTGAGAGAGCAGGGCTACCGCCTTTTCGGGATCCCCCTGATTCCAGATATCAAGAGCTCGGGCAGCGGATTCCTTCTGCTGCACCAAGAGATCCTTCTGGTACTCCCCCCAGAAATTCCGAAGCCTCTTCTGCCACTCCGAATTCTGCCGCACCAGCGCCGAGGGAGAGCGGAAGGCCCAGGAGGCGGAGGTGCTGTCATAGACGTCGGTCCCCTCGGTGTATCCTGCGGGGCTTGCCTGAATATCTCCGTGGAAGGGAAGATAGACGCTATCCATGACAGGCCCAAGACCCATCCACATGACTACCCCGATCTGCCAGGGGACGGAGTCGGTCTCTCCCATCTCGAAAATATGAGACTCCATATTGCTCTTCCGGGAGATTACCCGGTATCCTTCAAAGTCAAAATCCTCTTCGTAAGTATAGCTGTCGGAGCCGAAAAAGGCCATAATATCCTGAACGGATATGGGCTTATCGGGCTTCATGAGGAAGGGATAGCGGGCTTTGCCGGGCTCCTGCTTCACCGAGGGGCTGAACCAGCGATGCCCCCACCAGTTGCGGATGCCGGACCCCTTGGCCATGTTCTCATCGCTCACGTCTCCGTAAGCCTGGGCGAAGTCGAAGTTCTTCTCCTGCCCCGGCTCGGCTCCGGGGAGGTTATGCTCCACCGCAAAGGAGTAGACTCCCGGGGAGCCCATAAAGTTCTTCTGCTCTCCCAGAGCATCTTCCACATCAAAGCCGTCTATCCGGGTGATATTGCCGTTCACCACGTACATGTCGTCGGGAATACGCACCGCTGCCCACTGGTGCCCCGCATATTCCATGTACCAAATTTCATCCCGGTCGGCGATGGCAAGCCCCGCAATCTCTCCGTACCCCTCATTATAGGGATCTTCCGCACTGCCGTACTTCTCCACCGCCGCCCCAAGAAGGAGGATTCCCTCCCGAGCGGTTCGGGCCCGGGGAAGCACCAGAGCGGGGATCATGCACTCCTCCACACCGTTAGGAGTTCCGGGATCTGCCACATTGGAAAGGTCGTTCCGGTCTTCGGTCTCCGTGGCAGTGATCACCACACCTTCGCTGTTCACTCCTGCGGCGCTGTAGGGCCACAACCCTCCATCCCAGGAGTCTTCGCTATGGTCTTCGTAGCAGAAATCCGGCATGGAAAAGAACTTGAGGCTCTTGGTCATCCCCTCGGGGTACCCCCACTCCAAACCGTTGTAAAAGACCTCGGTCTCTCCGGGCTGGAGTTCCCGGGCGGGAGTCACCACGAGATACTTGGACACCGCCGAGGCGCCGTCCTCCATGCGGGCCACCAGAGGGTGCCCCGTGGCAGAGGCATCCTTTCCCACAAAGACCGCCGTGCATCCGAAAGCCCCTCCTGCGAGAAGCCCCAGAAGAGCGCCTCCGAAAAAGGCTCTTCTCGCGTAGGTTCCTACTCTGTTACGCATACTACCGACCTCCTTGAAGAAATATATGAATCCATCAAAAAACTCACGAAAGACGGATAAAACACTCGTCATTCTCTCATTCTCGGGGGAATACCGCAAGATGCCGGAGGCGGTTTCCATAGAGCACTCCATGCCCCTGCAGAAGAGTATCCTCGAAGAGATAGCGGAAGGGGTATTCCTCATCCTTCCTGAGCTTTTCCAGCGCCTCCCCGATCTTTCGCTGCACCTCCTCCGCATCTCTCCGATCCGGCATATCCGGAGACTCCTCCGAGAGTTCCCTTCGGAGGGCAAGAAAGTATCCTTCTCCAAGCCTCAGCCAGAGAGCATTGAAGGCTTCGGGAGAGTCCAGGACATCCATGCCGAGAATCTCTTTTTCCCGAAAAACAAGACACCCCAAAGCTTTTGGAGGAGGGAGCAGATTTTTCTGAAAAGCATCAAAGGAGGCTTTCTCACTCCGATACCCCTCCAAAAGAGAGTCCGTCGATGAATCCACCTCTCTGGAAGAGAGCAGGCTTTCCACCTCTTCCCAAACCTTACCCTGAGCCCGGGAAGCCTCTCCACGATCGGCGGAAAGGTTGCTTTGCCGACGGATTGAAGGAGGGGCAAAGGAGGCGGCCTCGAAGGCGCCCCCTCCGTGATGCCAGCGCCCCCGCTCCACACAGCATACCGGGATGATATGTTCCTCTCCGGGAGCAACAATCAGGGTAACCCGAAGCACCCGGTGCTGTTTTCCCCCCTGAAGAAGCTCCCCCTCAAGCAGAAGAAGAGGGCGGCTTCCGCGGTTGCGCACCCGAAGCTCCGGAACGCTCCCCTCGGAAGAGATCTCCGAGACCTCCGCACTCCCCTCCCGGAGGGCCTCTTCCAGAAGAAGCGGTCTCTCTTCATCGGAGGCTGAGGGCTCCTCCGATGAGGCAAACCAGAAAACGGTGTAGTTTTCCCATCGCGAGGGCTCTTCCAGAGTGAGCTGGCAAAAGGCCTCTTTCAGATGTTTTTTCCCGAACTCCTCCGCCCGCTTCTCCAGACCTTCAAAGAGACGGAGATAGAGAACGCTCTCGGGGAGAGCAGAGCGATCCACCAGGCTCCCAAGCTTCGCCCCCACCTCCCGGATGACCCGGGGATCCTCCCAGCTCTGCCCCATCTGCCAGGCGTGGAAGAGAAGATTCCGGACCCCCTCCTCCGGAGTGGTGCAGGGAGAACGGAGCTGTAGAAGCTCCGTTCCCTTGGAGGATGCGAAGATCCGAATCTCAAGAGGAGCCTTCTGATCGGTTATGACTGCATTTTCAGGGATACGGGCATCTCCGAGAATCAATCCCCAATCCAGCAGAGGAGCCAGCCACGCCGCATCCCTTCGGGGGAGATATCCCAGGGGGTGAAAATCCTGCGTATCCACCCGCACCGCCCGGGAATCGTGGGTATTCTCGGGCTCCCGCTCCAGATAGACCACCTCCCCAGCCGCCACCTTGCCATGATGGTACTGAAGCCCCACCACAGTGGAATCCAGCATTCCCAGAAAGGTTTCGTTCTCTTTTTCAGAGAGCTTCTCCTTTCCGCTCTGCTCCTCTTCCTCCGCCCTCTTTCGCAGCTTTTTCCGTTTGGCCATCTCTCTCTCCTTTCAGCGTCTTTCCTAAAAACCGCCACAGGAGCTATTCCAGAAGATCCTCTTCCAGAGCCTGCTCCGTCATATCCCGGGGAAGCTCCTTCCGGGCCCGAGCACCGAGTTCCCGGAGCATCTCCGTGCGGCGCACCACATTCCCCCGCCCCTGAACGAGGCGGTTCCGGCACTCCTCATAACAGCCCTGAGCTTTTTGGAGATGCACCCCCAAGTTTTGCAGCTCCTCCACAAAGAGCACAAACTTATCGTAAAGTTCTCCGCTCTGCCGAGCGATCTCCAGGGCGTGGCGACTCTGCTTCTCTCGCTGCCAGAGGTTGGACACGGTGCGCAGAGCAAAGAGAAGCGTTCCCGGAGAGACGGGAAAAACCCCCTGCTCAAAGGCCCGCTGCATGAAGCTCTCCTCCTTCTGCTGCGCCAGGAGTAGCGCCGGGTCCAGAGGAACGAACATGAAGACAAAATCCGGTGTTCCAAGCTCTTCCAGGGCCTCGTACCCTTTGCTTTTTAACGAGGCCATATGCCTGTTGAGAGAGGCAAGATGCTCCTTGAGATGCCCCGACTGCGCTTCGGGGGATTCCTCCCGGCAGTAGCTCTCGTAGGCCACGAGGGAGACCTTGGAATCCACGATGAGATGCCGTCCTCCAGGGAGATAGATCACCGCATCAGGCTGAAGCCTTTTCCCTTCATGATTCGTAAAGGATGGCTGGAGGCGATACTCACGATCCTTTTCAAGCCCCGCCAGATCCAGCACACGCTCCAGCACCATCTCTCCCCAGTTGCCCATGACCTTCGCCTGCCCCTTGAGGGCCTGGGTAAGATCCCGAGCCTCTCGGGCCATATGCTGGTTCAGCTCTCCGAGCTGCCGAACCTGCTCCCGGAGCTGGCTCCGATCCTGGGTATCCGAGCTGTACACCGTCTCAACCCGGTTTTGGAAATTTCCGATCCGTTCTCCCAGAGGGATCAGAAGGCTTTCCAGGCTCTCCCGGCTCATACGGTTGAAGGATGCGGTTTTCTCTTCGAAGATGGCACTTGCCAGAGCCGCAAAATCTTTCTGGAGCTGTTCCTTCATTTGGGCAAATTCCTGGAACTGCTCTCGAACCCGGCTCTCCGAACTCGTCCGTTCCGTCTGTTCCCGCACGAGAGATTCCCGAAGCTCCAGAATCTCTTGCCGCTGCTTCTCCCGATCCTTCTGGGAATCTCCAAGCTCTCCCTCTAAAAATGTCAGGGTCTGTTCCCGCCGGGCCAGATCCAGATCTTTTCGGCGCAGCTCCTCCTGAAGCTCCTCAAACTCCTCCGGGGTCCCCCCCTCCCAGGCGGCAGAGCGGTAGTGTTGGATAACCCAGGCGATTACTCCTCCAGCAAGAAAAGCCCCTCCTCCGAGGGCAAGAAATTCTATTCCCATACACCTTTATCCCCCTTTACGAAGGTCTTCCAGGGATTCGAAAAATTCCAGAATCCGTTTCCATGCCTTTGCATGGTATTCGGGGTGGTAGAAGTTTCCCCTGGAAAAATCGGCAGTTCCCGAGGGATTACAGAAACCGTGCCCCACCCCGGAATAGAGTAGCACCTCGGCATGCCACTCCCTCTGCTCCAATTCCTCCAGGAAAAGCAAAAGATCTTCTGGAGGTACCACCCTGTCTTTCATACCATGGATCACCAAGAGAGGCGTTTCCCGAGAACCTTCGCTTTCCCGGACAGGACTATCGAGATACCCATAAACGCTGACGGCTCCCGCCCAGGGTTGATACCTCACCATTTCGAGCACCCCGCCACCTCCCAGTGAGAAACCCAGAAGAAAGGTCTCCTTCGGCTTTCTTCTGGTGGCGGCCCCGAGAGCTTCGCTGGCTTCGAGGGCCCGCTCCCGGAGAAGCAACCGGTTCTTACGAAGGGGCTTCAGAAGTTCCCGGGCTTTTTCCGGCGAAAGATCCCGGCACTCCACCCCATAAAGATCCACCATCCCCACAAGAAACCCTTCTTCTGCAAGAGCCCGGGCCTTGATATGGAGTGCTTCATCCATGCCGACATATTCATGGAAAAGCAGTACAAGGGAGGCTTTCTCGCTTTCTCCCGAAGGGAAATAGAGCAAATGTTCGAACCGCCCCGCTCCCTTTCCGGAGGGTATCCGTTCCATGTGCATGTTTTCCGCCTTTCCTGATAAATCGTTGCTTTGAAAGTTCTTATAGGGTCCTTTTCTTTCAGTTTTTTCGGATTTTCCGGACCCCCATCTGCAGAATGGATGCCTTGTTTCCGTTCATGGTGTTCACTTCAAGGATTTCTCGGTGAATCGGAGTAAAATTTCCAAAAAGTTCCTCTAACCATGAAAGATGGTGATGACGCATCACGCCTCCGTCGACAAGACGAAAAACTCCGTAAATTCCGAACTCCTCCGCATATGTCTCGTACCTTTTCCGGTTACGATCATCCTTCTGAAGAGGGTAATCGCTGAGATAAAGAACCCCCCCCTCTTTCAGGACCCGCCATAACTCCCGAACGATGTGTCTCTGTCCTTCATCAGTGGGGACACAGGTAAGCAGGGCAAAAAGGAGACAGAGATCGAAAGAATCTTTTTCGAAGGGGAGCTTTTTCTCTCGAAGCGTCTGTAACCGTAAACGGGGATCTCCCTCCTTTCCCCGGCGGATCATGGCCTCCGACACATCCACTCCCAGAACATTCTCATAGCCCCGTTCTAAAAGCTCTTCACAGGTTCTACCGTATCCGCAGCCATAATCAAGGATGGCTGCACTCCGGGGAAGATCCGGAACAAAACGCTCCATATGGAGGGGGTGCGAAAAGGTTTTGCTCCGGGCTACGCGGTTCCAATATTCTTTCTGAACATCAAGAGAATTCATGATAGCCCTCCTTTATCGGGGGAAACACCCTTTGAATAAAGAACAACCATGATACCCCGAAAAATGATCTGTTTCCGGAGCACCATGGTTATTTTCATGTCTCAAGCTTGAAAAAACGCCTGGTTCTTCCGAAGCTTTTTAGGATTCCAACTCTTTCAGAGCCTCTCCCATACGCTTCACACCTTCCCGGATAAGCTCCGGGGCCATACAGGAGTAGTTGAGTCGCAGGGTGTCCTCGTGCCCTCCTCCCGGATAGAAGGCATCTCCCGGAACAAAGGCCACCTTTTTTTCGATGCACCGCTCCAGCACCTTGCGATTGCTGATCCCGGAGGTGAAGCTCCCCCAGAAGAAGAGCCCTCCACTGGGGGCATTGAAGGTAAAAGCACCCCCAAGATAGGTCTTGAAGGCTTCCGCCATGACGTTCCGCCGTTCCCTGTAGAGATCAATAATAAGATCCACGTGCTTGTCGATGTCGAACATGTCGAGATAGGCATCCACCATCATCTGGGTGATGGTGGGAGTCTGAAGATCTGCCCCCTGCTTCACCTGAATGATTCGCTCCAGCACCTCTTCGGGGGCGATGATCCAGGCCACCCGAAGCCCCGGCGCAAGAATCTTGGAGAAGGTTCCCAGAGTGATCACCAATCCCTTGGTATCCCACGTAGAAAGGGAAGGACAGTGCTCTCCTTCGAAGCGAAGCTCTCCGTAGGGATTATCTTCCACCACAGGGATCTCATACGTGCACGCCAGATCCATGAGAGCCTTCCGGCGCTCCAGAGACCAGCTCTGCCCCGTGGGGTTCTGGAAATCCGGAATAACGTAGATAAGCTTGGCCTTTTTCTCCTGCTGGAGGACTCGCTCCAAAGCCTCGGGGATCATGCCGTCCGCATCGGTATCCACCTCGACAAATCGGGGCTCATAGGAACGGAAAGCGCTGAGAGCCCCCAGATAGGTGGGGCTTTCACAGATCACCGCATCCCCCTCGTCGAGAAAAACCTTGCCGATAAAGTCCAGAGCCTGCTGGGAGCCGGTAGCCACCTGTACATCTCTGGCGGTAACGTTGGTCTTCCAGAGCTTGTTCGACCGTGCGGCGATCTTCTCGCGAAGAGGAACATATCCTTCCGTGGTGGAATACTGAAGGGCCTCTTGCCCCATGGTTTCCAACACTCGCTGGGCCGCTTTCTGCATGTTCTCCACCGGAAAAAGCTCCTTTGCAGGGAGCCCCCCCGCAAAGGAAATCATCTCGGGCTGGGCGGTAAGCTTCAGGATCTCCCGAATTTCAGAACGTTTCATCTGCTCGGTACGTTTTGCAAAAACTATGGCCATAATGGAATCTCCTCCTCCGTGATCGTTACAAAAGCACGGTCTCTACACATCGGCTCAAGAGAACAAGCAGAGCTTCTCCCGAGGATATGGCAGACACGTAGAGAACGTTTACACGTTTCTTTATACACCTCATAAACCACCTGTCTATTCTATGCAATAACCGTACCTTATGGCAACTCCCAATTTTCTCGAAGAATCCCATCCTCTTCGGAAAGATTCGCCGCCACCATAGCGAAAAGAGAGATAAAACGGAGGTGTTTCAATTTTTTTATTTTATGCTAGAATAACCTCAAGAGGAGGAGTAACCGCGTCATACCGTCGGAAAATTCCAAAAATACATCTCTCCCCCTCTCACACCATAAAAAACACCACACAACATATCTTAATAAAAAGACCTTCGACCTCTTTTCGCTCTCTGAGGGGAAAGAGGCGTTAGGTGAGGGAAGTGATTCCTTCGCCCGCCGTGTTTGCAAAGAAGGACGAAAACCCCGAGAGGGGGGTCGTCCTTCTTTGTTTTGTTCTTGCTTCGCTTGCATTCCCAACACCACGAAACACTTTTTATATCAAAAGGAGGGGTACAGAGCATGAACACATTGGGATCGGTTTTGCGCATCAATCTTACCACCGGAGAGATTTCCAGAGAACAGGTCTGCGAGAAGACGGCGGAGGACTTTATCGGAGGACGGGGCTACGGTACAAAGATCCTCTACGAGGAGCTTCCTCAAGGGACAGATCCCCTCTCCCCGGAGAACAAGCTCCTCTTCGTGAACGGCCCTCTCACGGGACAGGCAGCTCCTGCAGCGGGGCGCTACATGGTCATCACTAAAAGCCCTCTCACAGGCACCATCGCCAGCAGCAACTCCGGCGGCTTCTGGGGGGCAGAACTCGCCAAGGCGGGATGGTTCATGGTCATCCTTGAGGGAAAAGCGGAAAAGCCTTCGTACATTTGGATTAAGGACGACGCCGTGGAAATTCGGGACGCCTCCTCTCTCTGGGGGATGAACAGCCACGAAACCACCGATGCTCTTCTTAAGGAAGTGGGAGATCCCCAGGCCAAAGTGGCCTGCATAGGCCCCGCGGGAGAGAGGCTCTCTCACCTCGCAGCTATTATGAACGACAAGAACCGAGCCGCCGGAAGAAGCGGCGTGGGAGCCGTGATGGGCTCGAAAAACATCAAGGCCCTGGTGGTAAAGGGAAGCACCCGCCCCGCTTCGGCGAACCCCGAAGAGATGAAATCTCTTCTTGGAAGCTCCATGGAGAAGATCAAGGCCAACCCCGTCACCAGCCAGGGGCTTCCCACCTACGGTACGGCGGTGCTGGTCAATATCCTGAATCAGCTCGGGGGGTATCCCTATAAGAACTGGGAGAGCGCCCACATGGCCAATGCGGATCTTCAGTCCGGAGAGACTCTGGCTCAAGACTTCCTCACCAAAAAGTATTCCTGTTTCGGATGCCCCATCGGTTGCGGCCGGGTTACCAAGGTGGGGGAACGTCACGGTGAGGGGCCGGAGTATGAGACCATCTTCGCCTTCGGGGTCTGTTGCGGCGTAGAGCCTCTGGAGCCTATCATCGAGGCGAACTATCTCTGCAACGAGTACGGTCTGGATACCATCAGCGCAGGGGTAACCCTTGCGGCAGCCATGGAACTCTACGAAAAGGGGTACATCCCCAAGGAAGAGCTTCAGGGCGGTCCGGAGCTGCGTTTCGGCAACGGCGAGGCCATCACCTACTGGACAAAAAAGATGGGGCTTCTGGAAGGATTCGGGAAAAAGCTCGCCCAGGGATCGTACCGCCTCTGCGAGAGCTACGGACACCCGGAGGTCTCCATGTCCGTGAAGAAGCAGGAGATGCCCGCCTACGACGGCCGAGCCATCCAGGGGATCGGGCTCAACTACGCCACCTCCAACCGGGGAGGCTGCCACGTTCGGGGCTACACCATCTCCCCGGAGGTTCTCGGCCTTCCGGAGAAACTGGACCCCGCAGCCATTGAGGGGAGGCCCCTCTGGGTAAAGATCTTCCAGGATCTCACCGCCGCCATCGACTCTTCCGGCATGTGCCTCTTCACCTCCTTCGCTCTGGGGGCAGATGATTACGCCGCCTTCCTCAAGGCCGCCACGGGGTTCGACTATGACGGAGGCAAGATTCTCAAGGCTGGGGAACGCATCTGGAATCTGGAGCGGCTCTTCAACCTTCGGGAGGGAATCGGCCCCGAAGAGGACACGCTCCCGGAACGGCTCTTGAAGACCCCCATTCCCGACGGCCCCTCCAAGGGAATGGTAAGCCGGCTCCCCGAGATGCTTCCGGAGTATTACGAGCTTCGGGGATGGAGCGACAAGGGAATTCCCACCCAGGAGAGGCTGCAGGAGCTGGGGCTGTAGCTCCTTTATGATCACGGTGCTTTTTTTCGCCACCTTCCGGGAGCACACGGGAGAGAAGGAGACCACTGCCGAAGGAGTCTCCTCGATAGAGGAGCTTCTCCGGCTCCTCTCCCAGCGCTACGGCACAACCTTCGAGGACGAAGTTTTTGAGGGAGAGGCACTCTCGTCCCAGGTGATCATCATGGTGAACGGCAGGCATGTGGCCCATACCGGAGGGGCTTCCACCCCGTTGCAAGACGGCGAGACAGTTGCAATCTTCCCGCTCCTTGGAGGAGGGTAGCTCTTTCGAATCGCTGATGGAACCGCTACGCTCCGGAACGGAGATGAATATCTCCATTCCGGAGCGTTTTTGTGCGCTTCTTTCGACAGGATAGAAAAACCACACCTTCCCATCAGCGAAAAAACACGGGCGAAAGGAGACGGGAAAAGCCATATCCTCAAAATTTTACAAAAGACCTCCACTCATTTATAATGCGTTGCGGGAGGAAAGGTCATATCTCTCCTCCACAACAACCGCAAAGGAGGTTTTTTCATGAGACGGATTATCGGCATCATGCTTTGTGCGGTATTGTTCTGCGGCGTAGGCGCAGTAGCCTTTGGGGCTCCGAAAGACGAGGTGGTCTTCGGAGATCAATCCTGGGACAGCATACAGTTTCACCACCGGGTGATGGCCTATCTTCTGGAACATGGCTACGGCATGAAGCCCACCTTCAACTTCTCGGAATCCATGCCCTCCCTCATCGGCCTGGAGCGCGGGGATAACCATATCATTCTGGAGGTCTGGACCGAAGCCCGCCAAGAGTGGTGGGACAAGGCCCGGGGTTCCGGAAAGGTGCGAGAGTTCGGCAAGGTCTTTCCCGATGCCCCTTCCGGGCTCTACATCCCCGCTTATCTCGTGAAGGGGGACCCCGAACGGGGGATCGAACCGCTGGCACCGGATCTCGTCTCCATCTTCGATCTTCCCAAGTACCAGCATCTCTTCAAAGACCCCGAAGACCCCTCCAAGGGAAGGGCCTATAACGCCGTCTCGGGGTGGAAGGCCAACGAACGGCACGAAATGAAGTTCAAGGGATACATGGTGGATGGCAAACCTCTCATGGCCTATTTTAACCTTTTCGATCCAGGATCCCAGACCGCCCTCTCCACCGCCATCAAGGGGGCCTACCAGAAGGGACAGCCCATCGTGGCCTACTACTGGGAACCCACCCCACTCCTGGGAGAGCTGGACATGATCCTCCTGAAGGAACCGGACTACGACGAAAAGATCTTCCAGGAGACCCAGCTCTGCCAGAGCCCGGCATTTTCAGTGGAAAAGGCTGCTAATGCGGCCTGGCTGGAAAGACATCCCGAAGTGGAGCCTCTTCTGAAAAACTATTTCATGAGCCTTGAGAAGACCAACGAAGTTCTGGCGTGGATGCAGGCCCACGGCAACAACCCCGACAAGGCGGCGGTCTGGTTTTTACAGGCCAACCCCGATCTCTGGCAGGCCTGGATTGAAGATCCCGAGGTTGTACGTGCGGTAACAGAGGCGCTGGCAAAGGAGAAATAACGCAGGAGAAACATTGCTACACAGCTGCACAGGTTCACAAAACCACAAGAGGGCCCCTCGGGGCCATCTTGTATGCGGCATATAGATTCAGATGGCAAGAAATGTCACATCACCCCCAGGGGGCTAGAGGACATCTTCAAGCCCCGAACGGTAAATCAACACCGAACAGTGGGCATACCGGGCCACGTTGGTAGCCACACTCCCCACGAGGAAGTGCTGCAGTCCCGAATGCCCCCGCCGAGCAATAACGATGAGATTGTACTCCTCCTCCTTGGCAAGGCGAAGAATCTCCTCTGCGGGACTTCCTTCCAGAATAATAATACGGCTCTCACGCTCCGGAGGATTCTCGAGAGACTCCTCCGCCCGGCGTATCCAGTGGCCAATCTTTTTCTGGGCGATGGTCTTGATCTCTTCGTCGAGCTTGGGAGGAATCCAGGGCTCGTATCCTCTCCAGGCAAAGGGATGCGATATGACATGCACAAAATCCACTTCCACATTGAGACGCCTCGCCAGTCCGAGACCGTAGGCAACAAGGTTCTCCGTATGTTTGCTCAAATCCACCGGAACAAGAATCTTTTTGGGCATAACCAATTCCTCCTCTCTTTGTGCAACGCCCCACGGATAGGCTCCATGGAACGCTATCATACCGAGCTTTTCATGCTCCGTCAAATTTCGAAGTTTTTCTTCTATCCCTCTGCAGCCCCCGAAGGAGCGTCCGATAAAGCAGAACCCTCCGAAAGAGGCTCCCGGAAACCGGGAATCCGCTCCCGAGCCCCTACATCTCCGTATCCCCCCGGGGGGAGAGGACGCCGGACGCCGCACTGATCCGTATCGGGAGCTTCGTTGCACCCCGTGGAAGAGAAGGGGATCAGATCCACCACGGGGCTACCCGAAAGGGGGATGCGTGAAGGGATGGGCTTTCCTCGGGAAAAGGCTCCCGCAAAGATCGAGCACCCCCCGCTCTCGAGAGAAGAGAGGTGAGGAGAAAGGGGATCCTCGGAGGTGCCCCAAAGATCCGTCTCGGAGCGGAGAATACCGTACTCCTCCGGGAGCACCCCGAAAAAGTTATATCCCAGACTGCGAAAAGAGCCCGCCACATCCCGTAAAAGGGAGACTCCCCCCTCTCCCCCAAAAACATCATTTTCTGCAAAAATGGAGTTCCGCACCCGAGTGGTTCCTCCGGAGCCCGAGAAGAGACCTCCTCCCCGGGGAGCCGCATTTCCGGTAACCGTAGCAGCGTTAAGAATGAGAAAGCCCTCGGTATTCGCCAAAGCCCCGCCGTTTTCCAAAGCTTCGTTCCCGCTCATGGTAACATTTTCTAGCATGGCAGAAGCAGCAAAGGCATTCTCCAGAGCCCCTCCGGAAGAGGCGCGGTTTCCCAGAAAAGTCGTATTCTTGAGAGAAAGCACCTGGGCATTCCGGATAGCTCCTCCCAAACCCTGAGGCTCCAGGGCATGATTATTTTCGAAGATACTGCTCCCCATGGAGAGCGTTCCTCCGTTTCCGATTCCTCCACCGATATTTGCGCGATTATCCACGATAAGGCAGTTCGTAAGGGTAATGGTACCACCCTTGCGGTTTCCGATCCCTCCTCCGCAGGAAGCCGCATCTCCCGAAGCAAGATTTTCCGCAATGGTGCAGTGGGTCATGGCAAGAACGCTGTTGTTCCAGATACCGCCTCCATGAGCGGCCTCACTCTCTGAAATGATACAGTCATTCATGATGAGAGTTCCTTCGTTGAGGATCCCCCCTCCGGTCTCCGTAGCCTTTCCCTGTACAATATGCAGATTCTCCAAGGTCACCACCACATCCCTAAGTACGGAAAAAACCCGGCAGCTCCGATTACCCGAGATAGTCACCCCTCCGCCGGGGCCTGCAATGGTAACGTCCTTTTCTATAACCATGGGGCTCTCAAAAACGATGGTCTTTCCCGCAAGGCCGGCACTGAAAACGATGGTTCCCCCATCGCTTATGGTGGCAAGAGCAAAACGAAGAGATCCATAGCCACTGTCGGCAGCATTCATCACCACTCGGTAGGAGAGAAAGGCCTGCCGCTTGGCCTTGAGTTTTCGGAATACCGAATAGGCATGGCTGTACTGCTCAAACTTCTGTGGATCAATACGGAACAAAAGTCCCTGGGCATACAGATCATCTGATGCGGCAGCCTCTTTCAAAAGTTCGTAGGCTCGGTTAGCATGACGTTCTACCCCCCAGCCGTAGTAATAGCACTCTCCAAGATGCGCTTTGGCGGTAGCATCCTCGGGGGCTGCCCTTTCAAACCACTGGGCTGCGAGAACAAGATCGCGGGAGACGCCCATCCCCATCTGGTAAGCGATCCCCAAAGCGGCTTGAGCCTTTGGAGAAGTGGAACTCTCTGAGGCGGCGGCCTCATGGTACCAGAAAGCCGCCTTTTCGAAATCCTCAGGGACTCCCATCCCTCGTTCGTAGAGAGTGGCAATACCGTACTGGGCGATACCGTGCCCCAGCTCCGCTGCTATCAGATACCAGCGAGCGGCTTCCTCGTAATCCTGAGAGACCCCGACACCGTCAAAGTACTGTTCTCCTCGGGAAAAAGCCTCTTCTGCCGCATCTTCCACGGTGGTTCCCATAACCACCGTAACAGGAATATCCCCGGAGAGAGAAGAGCGGTCTTCGGAGAGAACCGGGAAATCCGGCGAGGGGGGTTCCGGGACATCTCCGGAGAGAGAAGAGAAATCCTCAGAGAAAACCGACACATCCGGTGAGAGGGGTTCCGCAAAAAGGATGCCAGAAAATATAAAACATGATAAAAACGAAATTCCCAGAACAGCTCCGGTTTTTCTTCGAAAAATGAGCATAACGTATAAAGCCCTCCTTGTCTCTGCGGCTACCATGGCGACACGGACACGACAAACCAAGATACCGCATCCCCTCCTCTCAAGCAACACGGAGGAAAAGCGGGTTTATTCCAAACGAAGAGATAAAACAAAAATAATGTAGAATTGTTCAAAATAGTAAGTAATTGTCGGATATTGACATACAAAGAGCTGTGCGGTATCCTTCTGTCATAGGCAGGGAGGAACAACTCCTCCTCAAAACAGAGATGACGGAAGGAGATGCTTATGGTGCGCAAATACGTGGAAGCCTTGATTCGGCGGGAACGCATCCTTGCAGGACTGGAAAAGGAAACCCACCCCGTCTACCGCATGATTCGCGATATCGCCAATCGATAGAACAACATGCCCCCTCCTCCTCCCCCGGAGGACGCTGTGCTGTGAGGCTCCCGAAGTTTCGGGAGCCTCTTTATTTATCGTGTTTATCTTGAGATTCTCCCCCACCCATAAGCATACCCGAAAAAATCAAAAAAAACACCTCTTTACTCTTCTTTACACAGAAAAATCTCCCACGTTTCCCTCTCTTTTTGCATACCCGGTGGCAGCCCGGAGGCTCAGGGTGTATACTCTTTTGGAATTTGTCAGGATTCGAGTCGAGGAGGGGTTTTTCGTTGGGAAAGAAAGATCGGGAAAAACAGTTGGAACAATTGATCAAGGATCTCGTCCATATTCCAAGCGTTACGGGATCGCCCGAGGAGTGTACCCCCGCACAATATCTTTACGACCTCTGCGCAGGAGAATCTTACTTTAAGGAGTATCCGGAGCATCTGGCTCTTACGCCGGAGGACGAAAAAGGAAAGTGCTCTTTTTTCGCTCTGGTAAAGGCATCTCGAAGCACTTCAAAAACATTGCTCTTCATCAGCCACTTCGACGTGGTGGAGGTGGATGTTTACGGAGATTTACGTCATCTCGCCTATGATTCGGAAAAGCTGGAGGATGCCTTCAACCCCCAGCAGCTCCCTCTGCAGGTTCGGGAAGATCTCGAAAGCCGGAACTGGATCTTCGGCCGAGGGGTAATGGATATGAAGTGCGGGGTTGCTCTGGAGGCAGATCTTCTTCTTGAATTCGCCCGAAACCCCGAACTTTATGATGCCAATCTTGCCATGCTCTCGGTATACGACGAAGAAGGATCCAACACCGGCATGATCCGGGGAGTCTCCTTTCTTCAGGATCATGCAAAGGCTTTGAACCTCGACTTTATCGGGGCGGTGAATACGGAACCTTCGGATGCGGGGAGGAGCGGCACCGAACACCCCCTTATCTTTACGGGCTCCATGGGAAAGTGCCTGGCCATGTTCTATGCGGTGGGAAAAGAAACCCACTGCGGAAGCTATTTCCAGGGGATGAGCGCCGCACTGCTTCAAAGCTGCATCAGCCGCGAGTTTGAGGGAAATCCCCGGTACTCCGAAACCGTGGAGGGAACCGTAAGCCTTCCACCGGCGGCTCTTCGGGAGGGCACCGTCCAAGAGGCCCCCTATTCCGTGACCATTCCCTACCAAAGTATCTCCTATTACAACATTTTCACACTCCGAAACAACCCCGGAGCAGTGATCGGTCTTCTCCTGGAGGGAGCTTCTAAGGCCGCCCGTGAAGGGGCGCTGCGGATGCAGGAGGCGTGGAAGGATCTGCTCCGGCGTGGATACCGGGGAGAGGGTGAACCCTCCTGGGAAGCCGAGGTGCTCACCTTCGAAGAACTCCGCCGCAGAGCTGCCATTCATTACCCCGGAGACTTTCAGAAAGAGTACCAGAGATGGCAGGAGACCCTCTCCCCCGATCTTGATCTTCGAGAGCGTTGCCTCAAACTGGTAGAGAAGCTTCTCCCCTGGCGCGGAAGCCGGGAACCCCTTATCGTGGTGGGTTTTCTCCCTCCCTTCATACCTCACCGGGGCAACCGCTCAAACAATCCCCGAGAGAGAATCTTTCTTGAGGGGGCACAAAAGGTGCTTCTCCACGCTCAAGAACAGTACGGCCGGACTCTGGAGATAGATCCCTTTTTCGGAGGTCTCTGCGACCTCAGCTACCTCGGATGGGAGCAAGATCCTCAGGATTTCCGGATTCTCCGGAACAACCTTCCCGGCTGGGGGACCTTCTACTCCCTTCCGGCAGATGCTATGAAGGAACTCGACATGCCCGTGCTGAACCTGGGCCCCCTCGGAAGAGACCCTCATAAACATACGGAACGCCTCGAGCGGGATTACGCCCTTCGGGAGCTTCCGGAGTTGCTGCGCTTTTTCATACGCTCCGTGTCGGAAAACTAAGATACCCGGGGACACGTCAACGCGTCCCCGGGTATCTCTGCGAAAGAGAACTATCAAAAGGCCAAAAGACTTCTACCGGGCAAAGAACCGGATCAGCTTGCGCAGGAACGAAGACTGCATCTTCCCCATCATCCACTGCTCTGCCACCATCTTGTTGATCATGGAAATTGAGGGGAAGGCGTGCTGGGTCATGAGAATGGAGAAGATGTTCTTTTTGTACTGCATGGCCAGAGTCCACTCCTGAATAAGCTCGCTGGCATTCTCTCCCACCACGGTGGCACCGAGAATGCGCCCTCGCTTACCGAGAATCACCTTCACAAACCCTTCGGGGTGACCGTCCGCCACGGTACGCCCGTAGCTGAGGAACTCCTTTTTCACCACCTCGAAGAAGCCACCCTTCTCCCGGGCCTGCTTCTCCGTAAGCCCCACCTGGGCCACCTCTGGCTGGGTAAAGACCGCCCAGGGGACGACATAGCGGCTCCGCCGGAACATGCCGAGCTTGAGAGGGCTCAAGGAGTGCATGAGGGCCAGCATCCCCTGGTGCATGGCGGCGTGGGAAAGAAGGGCCTGGCCGTTGCAGTCTCCCGCGGCATAGATGTTTTTCACGTTAGTTCGCATGAAATCGTCCACGGTGATTCCCTTTTTCGTGTAGGCCACCCCGGCTTTTTCCAGATTAAGCGGTTTGAGCACCGGCATGCGCCCCGCCGCCATAAGAAGCCTTTGGGCGGAGAAAACCTCTCCTCCCGCATGAACCGACACTGTACCGTTTTCATAGGAGATCTTCTCAATCCGGGCTCCGTTGCGCACGGTAATGCCTTCTTTCTCGAAACGCTCCTGAAGAAGATGTCCCGCCTCCGTATCCCCTATGGGGACGAGATGGGGATCCATGTGGACTACCGTTATTCTGCTGCCAAGCCGGGAGAAGGCCTGGGCCATTTCGGTGCCGATAGCTCCCCCTCCGATGATGACCATGGATTCAGGGATCTCCTTGACTTCGAACATATTCATGTTGGTGAGAATATCCGGCACCGAATCTACCCCTGGAATGGGAGGGATAAAGGGCTCGGTTCCCGTGGCGATAAAGATCTTCTTGGCGGTATAGCGCTCTTCTCCCACCTTGACGGTGTCCGCACTTTCGAAGGAGGCCTCCCCAGAGATAAGAGTTACCCGCTCGAAAGCCTTCATGAGCTTTTTGTCGTTGATGGCGTGCACTTTCTGGCGCACCACCCCCATGGGATCTCCTCCGGAAAGCTGCAGTTCCGCCTGAAGTCCATAGGGCTCCAGGTTCCGGGCACCGTGCAGCGCCTCCGCAGCCTTCAGAAGGGCCTTGCTCGGAATGCAGCCGCAGTTGAGGCACTCTCCCCCCACCTTGTGCTTTTCCACTCCCAATACATCCAGTCCCATGGCGGCCCCCATGGCTGAAATAGCCATTCCCGCAGGCCCCATACCGATAACGAGGACATCATATTTTTTCATTTTCACATCTCCTCTCCTCTTATCTTGCCAAATCATACAGCTATGACGAACTAAAGGCTTCGGGCTCTTCCTTCTTCCCAAAGCCGAGATCTTCGATCCCCCGAAGTATATGCTCCTTCATCAGGAGTACCGCATGCTCCTCATCTTGCCTCCGCAGGGCTTCGAGAATATCCCCATGCTCCTCCTCAGGGCTCGGCAAAAGCCCGCGCCCCCGGCGGGTCTCAAAAAGCATGCGATAGACCCAAGAGGCCGCAAGAGCACTCTCTACGGAGGCCCCAAGAAAGGCATTCCCTCCCCACTCCGCCAGAGCACGGTGAAAGGCCATGTCCTGACGCAGGTAGTCCTCGTAGGACTGTTCCCGAGCCTCCCTCTGATGATAGAGAATATCTTCCAGAAAAGCAAAGAAAAAAGAGGTTGTCTGCTTCAGAGCCAGACGGAGGGCCATATCCTCAAGCACCACCCGTACAGCGTAGACATCCCGGATCTCTTGAGGAGAAGGAGAAACAAGCCGGGCTCCACACCCCGGAGTAATCACCACAATCCCCTCGGAAGCAAGACGTTGCAGGGCCTCCCGTACAGGCATCCGACTATACCCCATCTGCTCCGCCAGAGGCTCCGCAGGAAGCCGTTCTCCCGCCCCAAGCTCTCCCGCCACAATCTGCCGGAGCACCTCCTGATATACCCGATCCGCCGGAGATTCCTGGAGCAACCCCGGACTGCCCTTTACATACCGCCCCTCTAAGGCTCCCTTATTCCCAAAATGCTTTCGCCCCATAAATACCCCTCCCTGGTATTATACACCATGAGCAATTTTTTTCTGTTGACACCTTTTCTTTCAGGATGATACCATACGGCTCATACTATTGGATCCAGTGGATCCAATTTCAAGGAAAGGGTGGTGTTCCCATGAAAAAAATACTCTCTCATCTTAGCACCCGGGCTCGAAGACTTTACGATTCAGATATTCAGGATATGATTGAGCTGGTACACCAGCATCAGGCTCTCTCCTTTACTGCGGGAGAACCTTCGGAGGATCTTCTCCCTCTGGAGAAGTTGCGCAGCTCCTTCAGCGCAGCTTTCGACAGGGGGCCGGAGATGCTTACCTACTATCACGATTCGGACGGTCACGAGGACCTGCGCCGCTGGATAGCCCAATGGATGCGCAGTGAGAACCTTCTTCCGCCAGGGCTGGATTGGCCCCAACTCATGCTCACCACGGGATCCCATGAGGGGATCAACATCACCGCTGAGGGGCTTATCAACCCAGGAGATCCCATAGCGGTGGAGGCTCCGTCCTACGCCGAGGCCCTTCTGACCTTCTCCAAGGAGGGGGCAATCTTCCACAGCCTGGAGATGGATGATGAGGGCCCCCTGCCGGAGAGGCTGGAGTTTCTGGCTCGGGAACACCATATCAAGCTTCTTTATACGATCCCCAACTTCCAGAACCCCTCAGGAAGAGTCACCTCCTCCCAGCGCCGCCTGGATATTCTGGAACTCGCCAAAAAATACGATTTTCTCATTCTCGAAGACGATCCCTACCGCCATCTCTACTACGATGCCCCTCCCCCCGGCACCTACCTCGCCATGCAGGAAAACGACGGTCGAGTGATCTATCTGGGGAGTTTTTCCAAGCTCATCGCTCCGGGAATACGCTGCGGCTGGATGATAGCCCCCCCGGAACTCTACAAAAAGTTTCACCAGATCCGGGTGACCAACGATCTCAACCTTCCCACCATTCTGCACGAAGGGATCTTCCGTTTTCTCTCGGATTACGATTTTCAGGATCACCTCAAAACTCTCCGTAAAACCTACGGAGAAAAACGAGATGGTATGGTGGAGGCATTGAAAAGGCATCTTGCTCCGGAAGATTTTCTCTACGAGCTTCCCCGGGGGGGCTTTTTTCTCTGGGGTCGGGCTCCCTGGCTACACAACTCCATGGAGTTTGCCACCTTTGCAGTAACCGAAGAAAAGATCGGCCTCATTCCCGGGGAAATTTTCTTCACCTCCCCGGAAAACTACCGGGACACCCTGCGGCTCTCCTTCGCCAAGGTCTCCCCCGCTGCAGCAGAAGAAGGATGCGCCCGCCTAGCCCGAGCCATGGAGAGATACCGTCGCCGGGGATAGCTCCCGAAAATCGCACCATATCGTTGAAAGGAGTAGTATAAAAATGAACGAAATCCATCAGCAGCAACCAATAAAGCGCCCCCTTCGCACCAGCGAAATTATGAAATTTCTTATTCCATCTCTTGTAGGAGCCGTGGCCTTTCTCATGCCTATCCCTCAGGGTACCACCATGAACACCCTGCTGGGGATGGCCATCGACTTCGGTAAGGGAACTCTCAAAGGCCAGCTCCCCTTTCTAGCCATGATCCTTGTCTGTGCAGGGGCCCTCTTCACCCTTTACGCGGTACTGGCAAAACCAAAATTCGTCCGGGAAAACGATTTTCTTTCGGAGCTTTTCATGGTCTCTCCCTTCTGGGTATTCTCCCGTCTTCTGGGAGCGATCTTCTATCCCCTCATCTACTTCAAAGTGGGGCCAGAAATCATCTGGCACATGGATAACGGGGGAACTCCCGGCTTTTTGCTCGCCCCGGCACTTCTGGTTGTCTTCTCGGTGCTGGCCTTTATCGTTCCCTTTCTTACGGACTTCGGCCTCATGGAGTACATCGGCACCATGGCCCGGCCGATACTACGCCCCCTCTTCACCCTTCCCGGAAGGGCCGCGGTGGATTGCGTGGCCTCCTGGGTAGGGAGTAGCTCCGTGGGGGTGGTCATCACCACCAAGATGCATCGAGAGGGCTACTATAGCGATCGGGAGGCCTCCATCATCGCCACCTGCTTCTCGGTGATCAGCATCGCCTATATCTACCTCATGGCGGATTTCGTGGGGCTTCCTCATATGTACTTTCAGCTTCTCATCTCCATCTATATCGTGACGTTTATCCTGGCTCTTCTCATGCCCCGTATCTGGCCTCTCCGGGGGATGAAGGACGACTACTCGGGGAAAGAGCAGCAGCCGATCGGGGAGGATCTCCCCCAGGGGTTCACCCTTCGAGAGTGGGCTCTGCACTCGGCGGTGGAGAAAGCTCGGGATCAGGGGGCCTATACGGTGGTAGCCACCTGCCTCCGCACCTTCACCTCCCTTATCGTGAGTACCATGCCTCTGGTCATCTCCTGGGGAACCCTAGTGCTCATCGTTGCCAATAACACCCCCATCTTCCAGTGGATCTCCCTTCCCTTCGCCTGGATGCTTGCGCTGGTGAACATTCCCGAAGCCGCTCAGGTTGCTCCGGCCTTCGTGCTAAGCTACGCAGACCAGTTTCTAGCGGCAGTAATCGGAGCGGATCGGGTGGCAGAGGCAGCAAAGTTCATGTGCGCAGGAATCTCCGCCACGGGGCTCATCTACATGACCGAGGTGGGAGTGCTGATTCTGAACTCCACCATCCCTCTGGGGGCGGGAAAACTTACGGTGATCTACGTTATCCGGGCGGTGCTCTCGGTATTTCTCCTGGCCCCCTTCGCCCTCTACTTCTGCGGCTAGGAGACGCGCTTCATGCACTATTCGAACTACCGAGCACTGCAGAATTTCGCCACCAACATCCTGGAGCATATCGGATACCCCCGAGAAAAGGCGGCCATCACCGCCTGGGCTCTGGTGGAAGCGGATGCCCGTGGGGTCCCCTCCCACGGCCTCCAACGCCTGGGGGATTACGAAAGCTACGTTCAAGAGGGGCTCTTCCGCCCTCACGCCCCTCTTGAGAAGGTGCACGAAACCCCCAACTCCGTGGTGCTGGACGGTCATAACGGCATCGGCATGGATATCGCAGATCAGGCCATGAAACTCTGCATAGACCGGGCCAAAAAGGTAGGCTCTGGTTTCTGTGCGGTGCGCAACTCCAACCACTACGGCATGGCAGGGCTCTGGGCGGAAATGGCGGTTCCCGAGGGGTGCATCGGGGTGGCCATGACGAACACCGAAAAGTTTGCCATCGTCACCCACGGCAAGGAACGCCTCCTGGGAACCAACCCTCTGGCGGTGGCCCTTCCCGCAAAGGAGGGAGAGCCTTTTCTTCTTGATATGGCCACCACCACGGTGCCTCACGGCAAAATCGAGGTCTACGCCCGGCGAGGCCTCCCCATGCCTCTGGGCTGGGCGGTGGACGATAAAGGGGAGGATACCGGAGATGCACCGGGGATGAGCACCCTCTTCAAAAGCCCTCTTCCTTTGGGAGGCCAGCTCATGCTGGGAGGTCGGGGAGAGCTTCTGGGAGGCCATAAGGGATACGGCCTGGGACTTCTGGTGGAGCTTTTCTGCGCCGCCCTCTCGGGAGGAACCTGGAGCCGCCATACCTTCACCCCCGAGACGGGAGGCGCCATAGCCCACTTCTTCGCTGCCCTGAATTTGCGGCTCTTCGGAGATCCTTGGGAAATCGCCACCGCGGTAGAGAATATTCTCGAAGAGATCCGCTCCTCCTCTCGTGCAGAGGGGGAGGAACGAATCTATATTCACGGCGAAAAGGAGCGGGAGCAGCGACAGAAAGCCCTGGCATCTGGGGTCCCCCTGGACGAAATTACCTGGAAAGAACTCCAGGGCTACGGAGAGCGTTTTTCTCTGGATCTTCCGAAGGAGTTCTTTCCCGAGTAGGCTCTCAGGATCAATCTCAAGGGTGCTCTTTACCTAGGGGCACCCTTTCGCATGGCTTTACAAAAGGAGAACCCTCATGGCAAATCTGGAACATTTTTTGCAGCATCAGGAACTTCCTCTGATGGGGCTCGCCCGGCAGCGTTTCCCCCGACCAAGACTAGAGAACCTGTCTTCGGAAATAACCCTCGCCCTAGAGCACATCCTCCCGCCGGGAAGTCTCCCTCCCGGAGCCCGCATAGCCATCACCGCAGGAAGCCGGGGAATCAGCAATATTCCGGAGATTCACCGCACTGTGGTGGCCTGGCTTCGGGGCGCCGGAGTAGAGCCCTTTCTGGTGCCCGGCATGGGAAGCCACGGAGGAGGTACCGCCCAGGGACAGCTTGAAGTACTACGCCACCTGGGCATTACAGAAGAGAGCGTGGGGGCCTCCATCCTCTCCTCTATGGAGACCATTGAGGTGGGCTCCACCCCGAAGGGTCTTCGCATCTACTGGGATGCCCAGGCATGGAAGGCTGACGGAGTGGTGCTGCTGAACCGGATCAAACCCCATACGGATATCTCCGGCCCCTGCGAAAGCGGCCTCACCAAGATGATGGTCGTAGGGCTGGGGAAACTCAAGGGAGCCGCCTCCTGCCACAGTGTGGGGCTCCAGGCCCTGGGAGAGGAACTCCTCGCCTTCCGGAAGGTGATTCTGGAAAAATGCCCTATCCTGGGAGGATTGGGGATCATCGAAAACGCCCACGAAGAGACTGCCTCGGTGACGGGGCTCCGCCCCGAAGAGATCCCCCAAGAGGAGCCGAAGCTCCTGGAACGTGCCCGGAGTCTCATGGGAAAAATACTCCTCCCCCAGGCAGAAATACTGCTCCTGGACCGCATGGGAAAGGATATCTCCGGAGCAGGAATGGATCCCAACGTTATCGGCAGAAAATGCGACGGCTCTCCCAAGGAGGGGCGCTCTTTCGAGGCAGACTACATAGGGGTTCTTGATCTTTCGGAGGGCTCCGAAGGAAACGCCTCGGGAATCGGCATGGCAGACTTCGCCACGGAAGAACTGCTCCGCAAGGTGGACCTCGCCACCACCTACGCCAACGCTCTCACCGCCCGGGTAACGGAGAAGCTCCCCCTTATTCTGGCAAATCATCGGCAGGTGCTCCAGGGGGCCCTCTTTCTAACCTCCCCGGAGGCCCAAGTGATTCGCCTTCGGGATACCCGTTCTCTGGAATATCTCCAATTCTCCACCTCCCTTCGGGAAGAGGTGGCAAAGCATTCGGATATGGACATTCTGCAGGAGCCTGTACCGCTGGAAGAGGACGAGATGGGAAATTTTGTTTCCTGGAATCTCTGAAAAACCATACAAAAAGTTTTCCCAAATACTGGTTTTTTCTCTTCATTCCTGATATCATGGCGGACGATGAAAAAATTCTTGAAACACAGATTCAAAGGCATAAAAACCATTTTTCTTGAAAACGTAAAATCACGTAACCCAGATAGAGGTTTCATCCATCAGATGCTTTCTCAAACATCGTTTCCACAACCGCTCCAATAGGAGGTGAAATGATGCGGAAAAGTTTTCTTTTTCCCGGAAAGACAGTTTCTATAAGCAGCAACCTGACCATGGAAAGGCTCGGCCTTTTTACCGTAAACCCCATGAACCCTACGAAATGTGACCATGCCCCTCAAGAAAACGTATCCCTGCCTCCCCATGAGGGACACGAATATGGGGACGTCATCCTCTCCAAAGAGTCCAAAAAGATTCCTGAAAAAACCAAAAAAACCGTATTCCGACATCTCTTACAACTCTTTGGCTGGTGGTTCGGATTTACGAACCTTTACTCTGCGGTCACCATTTGCCCCTTTTGCGGACAACAAGTATGCCCTGTAAACATGGCAACCACAGGATTACTGGGCATGTTTTCCGCCCTTTGGGTTCAGAACCGGAATATAGCATGGGACTTCCTGAAAAAACGACTCTTCGGAAAAACATCTCATTCAATCCAATAAAATAATATTGTTTCAACCAGAATGTTCATAAAATTCCCTGCGAAAGGACGTGTTTCTCCGTGACAGCCCAGATTCTTGACGGGAAAAAAACCGCCGCCCGAGTGCGGGAGCATATCGCCAGCGAGGTGCTGAAGCTTGAGAACAAAGGGAAGCGCCCCCCCTGCCTGGCAGTGGTGATCGTGGGAGATAATCCCGCCTCCAAGGTCTACGTGGGGCAGAAGGAAAAGGCCTGTGCCTCCGTGGGGTTTCGCTCCATTCTCCACCGCCTCCCCCAGGAGACCCCCCAGGAGGAGCTTCTCCGTCTGTTACAGAGCATGAACGAGGATTCCCAGATTGACGGCATTCTGGTACAGCTTCCGTTGCCGGAACAGATGGACAGCGCCGAGGTTATCCGGGGGATCGCTCCGGAAAAGGATGTGGACGGTTTTGCTCCGGAAAATATGGGTAATCTCGTCATGGGACTCCCCTGCACCGAGCCCTGCACCCCCAAGGGAATTCTCTACCTTCTCAAAGAGTATGGCATCAATCCCGAGGGAAAACAGGCGGTGGTACTGGGGCGGAGCAACATCGTGGGAAAGCCCGTGGCACATCTCCTGCTGGCTCAGAATGCCACGGTCACCCTCTGCCACAGCCGAACCCAGGATATCGCCCATCATACCCGAGAGGCGGATATTGTCGTGGCGGCCCTGGGAAAGCCCCGATTCCTTACGGCGGAGATGATCAAGGAGGGAGCGGTTATCGTGGACGTGGGAATCAACCGCCTGGAAGAGGGGTTGGTAGGGGACGTGGATTTTGAGAACCTTCTTCCCAAAGCATCCTGGATCACCCCGGTTCCGGGAGGGGTGGGGCCCATGACCATCGCCATGCTCCTCCTCAACACCCTGGAAGCCTGCAAGAGGAGATGATAGAACTCCGAGATGTGCACCGCACCTTCATGATGGGGGAGGTGCCTGTGCGGGTGCTTCGGGGGGTGACCGGGGATATCTACCCCGGAGAGATCACCGTCATCCTGGGAGAATCCGGCTCGGGAAAGACCACCCTGCTGAACATTCTGGGGGGGATCGACACCCCCACGGAAGGGAAGGTGCTCGTAGAAGGAGAAGATCTTGCGGCGGCTTCGGAAAAAGCACTCACCCGATACCGGAGGAACCACGTGGGCTTCGTCTTCCAGTTCTACAACCTCATCCCCTCCCTCACCGCCCGGGAGAACGTAGGGGTAGCAGCGGAGCTGGTGGAGGAGCCTCTGGATCCCCAGGAGGCTCTGGAGATGGTGGGGCTCGGAGAGTACGGAGATCACTTTCCGAGCCAGCTTTCCGGGGGGCAGCAGCAGCGGGTCTCCATCGCCCGGGCTCTCGCCAAAAAGCCCCGGCTGCTCCTCTGTGACGAGCCCACGGGGGCTCTGGATCGAGAAAACGGGGTGAAAATTCTGGAACTTCTCCAGGAGCTTCATGCCACCCAAAAGAGCACGGTAATCATGATCACCCATTCCGCCGCCATCGCCGAGATGGGGCATCGCTGTCTCTTTCTGGAAGACGGGGTAATCCGATCGGTCACCCTTCGGGAGACTCCTCTCTCCCCGCAGGAGCTTCCCTGGTGAGGGTGCTTACCCGCAAGCTTTTCCGGGATATTTTCCGTTCCCGGGGGATGCTTTTGGCCATTATCCTGATCATCACCGCAGGAAACACTTGCTTCGTAGCCCTTCTCTCCTCCTACTTCAACCTCCTGGGAGCCCGAGACAACTACTACGCCGCCTACGCCATGGGGGACTTCTGGGTGGAACTCAAAAAATGCCCCTCCGCGGAGATGGATCGCATTCTCAAAGATTTTCCGGATATCCTCACCGCCCGACAGCGTATCGTCTTTCCCGCCCGGGTGGAGATCCCCGGAAGCACCGAACCGGTGAGCGGTATGGTACTCTCCCTTCCTCCGGATCAAGAATCCCCGGTGAACGATATTCTCCTCCGTCGGGGAAGTTCCTTCACCTACGAGCTGCGCAACCAGGTGATATGCTCGGAGAAGTTCGCCCGCTCCCGAGGGATCAACCCCGGAGACACCCTCACCCTGATTACCGGGGGGGTGCGGAAGGAGCTTGTGGTAACCGGCACTGCGGATAGCCCGGAATTTGTCTATCTCGCCTCTCCGGGAAGCCTCATGGAGGATACAAAAAACTACGGGGTCTTCTACATCAAACAGGATTTCGCCGAAGATCTCTACAACTTCGAAGGGGCCTGCAACAATCTGGTGGGGATTCTCTCCCCGGAGGGGAAGAAAAATATCCCCGCCCTGCTACAGGAACTTTCGGAGCGCCTCACCCCCTATGGGGTCTACGCCGCCTATCCACGGAAGGAGCAGTTTTCCGCCCTGCTCATCGACTCGGAGATCCAGGGGCTCCGCTCCATGTCCGTGGTGCTTCCGCTGGTCTTCCTGGGGATCTCCGCCCTCATTCTCAATGTCCTCATGACCCGGATGGCGGAGCAGCAACGCACCACTGCGGGAACCCTGAAAGCTCTGGGATACTCCAACGCACGGCTTCTCCCTCACTACCTCGGCTTCGGCATCTTTCCGGGAGTTCTGGGGGGGCTTTTGGGATCTTTTCTGGGTTTTCTCTCCTCCCAAGGGCTCACCCTGATCTACCGCAGCTACTTCACCTTTCCCCGGCTCTCCCCAGGGCTCTATCCCGGAGTCTTTGTGGCGGCCCTGACCCTTTCGGTGCTCTTCGCCGCCCTGGGAACTCTCCGAGGGCTGTACACCATTCTTCGGCTTTCCCCGGCAGAGGCCATGCGCCTCCCCTCACCGCCGGGGGGAAAAACCGTCTTTCTGGAGAAAGTTCTCGCCCTCGCCATATCTCTGGGAGCCCCCTGGAAGATGGTACTCCGCAGCGTCTTTCGCCAGCCTCTGCGGAGCCTTATCGCCCTTCTCTCCTCCGCCCTTGGAGCGGCAATCCTTCTTCTGGCCTTCGGTTTCGTGGACTCCATGGACAGCATGATGTCCTTCCAATTCGAGAAAGTCTTGCGGAGCGACTACCGGATTACCTTCAAAAACCATCTCTCCGGAGAAGCCCTGCAGGATCTCTCCCGCCTTCCGGGAGTGCTTCGGGGGGAGCCGCTCTTCTCGGTGGGGGGAACCTTTATCCAGGGTCATCTCCGCAAACGGGGGAGCATTACGGGGATTCTCCCCCAGGGGGATCTTGTGGTTCCCCGGAATCGCCAAGGCGAGGCGGTACCTCTTCCCTCCGCAGGACTTCTCATAACGGAGCGCATGGCCCGACAGCTCGGGGTCGCTCCGGGGGATTCCCTCCGCTTTCTTCCTCTTCAGGGAGAACAGGAGGAAAAGATCCTTCCGGTGGCATCGGTGATCTACAGCACTCTAGGGCTTGGGGTCTACGCCCCTCTGGAGTATCTGCAAAAAATGATGGGGGAAGAGGATACCCTTTCGGAGGTTTCTCTGGTGCTGGAGCCCCGAAGCGGTCCGGATATCCGTCGGCGCCTTCTGAAGGCCCTGGAAGAACGGCCTGGAATAGAGTCTATGGCGGATACAGCCCGAGAGAAGCAGCTTCTTCAGGAGCAGTTCGACGGCTCTCTCCGAGGGACCGCCCTGGTGATGATCCTCTTTGCGGGAATCATCTTCTTCGGCTCTATCCTCAACGGCGCCCTCATCTCCCTGGAGGAGCGCAAACGAGAGATCGCCACCCTCAAGGTACTGGGGTACAGCCATGCCGCCATAGGCTCCCTCTTTCTGCGGGAGATCCTGCTTACCAATCTGACCGGGGCGGTGCTGGGGATCCCTCTGGGATATCTCGGGCTTCTGGGGCTTGTGAAGGCCTTCGAAAACGATCTCTACGCCTTCCCCGGAGTGGTGCATCCTCTGAGCTGCCTCTGGACGCTGCTGCTCGCCCTGCTCTTCGTCCTTCTCAGCTACGGCGTTCTCTACCGCTCTCTCCGCCGCCTCCCCTGGCAGGAGGGGCTGAACGTAAAGGAATAGATGAAAAACAAAGGAGATGATTCTATGGGCCGAAAGAAAGGGTCTTTTTTCTGGATAGGCATGTTCGCTCTTCTTCTTGCTGGAGGAGCCTGGGGAATCTACGCCACCATCACGGAGGTACGGGAGGTACGAAGCACCCTCGCCCGGGAAATCCTTCTGGAGGAGTACGTGGAGGACCGGGGGCAGACCAGCCTTCCCCAGATCGTGCACATCACCATGCCCCAGCAGGGAAGGGTGCTCCCCATCTCCCTTCGGGAGGGGGACACGGTACGTAAGGGGGATGTCCTCGCCCGGCTGGAGGATGTGGATCTTCAGGATGCCCTCCGGGAGGCTCACTCCATCGTAAAGGCCATGGCAAGTACGGTGCTCTCCTCCCAGGCTCAGGTGAAGGCAAGCAAGGCCCGGCGGGACTATCTCAAGTGGCTTGCGGAGGCCCGAGAGGGGCTCTACGCCAAAAAAGCCATCAGCGAGCAGCTCTTCCGGGAGGCCAAGACGGACTATCTGGAATCCGCCATGGATACCGAGGGGAGTGAAGCCCTCTCCTACGCCTACGCCGCTCTGAACTCCACCAGCAAGCTTCTTCCCATCTTCATCAACCGGAGCCTCAAGCGTACGGTCATCGAAAGTCCCATCGAGGGTTCCGTGCTGCGCCGATACGTGTGGAACGCCAAAATGCTGCAGCCCGGAGAACCTCTGCTGGATCTCGGGAATCTGGAAGAGATGGAGGTTACTGCCCCCCTGCTTACGGAAGAGGCTGTACGGGTATCTCCGGGAGATCCTGTGCAGATCTTCGGGGAGACCATCGGGGGAAGCCCTCTGCAAGGACAGGTACTCCGGATCAAACCCCAGGGATACACCAAGCTCTCCTCTCTGGGGGTGGAGCAGCAGCGGGTGGATGTGATCATCGGTTTCAATGAAGGGGAGCTGCAAAGGCTTCGGGAGGAAGGAGGGCGCACTCTGGGGCTGGAATACCGAGTTCGGGTGCGCATCACCACCACATCAAAGGAGAAAGCCCTCTGCATCCCCCGGACAGCCCTCTTTCGAGGCCCTCGGGAGAGCTGGGGAGTTTTCGTTATCCGGGAAGGGCGCGCAGAAGAGGTAGAGGTAACTCCGGGAATGCAGAACCCCGAGTGGGTGGAAATTCGAGAGGGGCTCTCTTCGGGAGACGAGGTGCTTCTCGCTCCGGAAGAGAGCATCCAGCCAGGGCTCCGGGTTCGGGGAATTCGAGAACAGATCTAAACAAGACGCTCTTTCCGGGGAGTCTCCACTCCCCGGAAAGAGCGTTATACTACCGCATCACCAGATATCCTCCGGAGAGCAGGAGCAGCATTCCTGCAATCCGGGGAAAATCAAGAGGCCGGGGAACCGTTCCGAAAAGCCCCAGGGCATCCACTGCCACCCCCGCAAGAAGCTGGCCGATAATAATGAGGGCCAGCATGGACACCGCTCCGAGACGGGGGAGTGTAATGTTAATGGTCTGATAGAGAATCACCCCGAAAATACCCGCTCCCCACATGTACCAGGAGAGACTCCTCCATTGGGCGACCTCCTCGCCCCCCCGGAAGAGAAGCAGTATCCCCGAGAAGATAAAACCGCTGCAATGAACCACCATGCTCCCGGCGGTTCCTCCTATCTTCTGCCCCATCATCCCCGCTATGGGAGCCTGAACCCCCACCGCAGCCCCCCCTAGAAGCCCCAGAAGAACCACAAACCACAATCCGTGCATACCTTTTTTCCTCCCCTGAGAAAGCCTGAAAACCCATCGTCAACTACGGTATTTCTGATCCTTCAGGAGGGTAGAGCGGTTCCGTCCCTCCTTTTTGGATCTGTACAGGGCCTGGTCCGCCCTCTTGAGGAGGGCTAGCGCCTCTTCCGGAGAGGCAAGGGCCTCAGAAGAGGCTACTCCCAGGCTTATGGTGATCACCTTGGCGGTAGGTGAATAGGCGTGAGGAATTTCCAGAGACGCCACAACCCCCCGGAGCCGCTCCGCCACCCTCAGAGTTCCCTCCCCCTCCGTACCAGGGAGAAGAGCCACGAACTCCTCTCCCCCGTAACGGGCCACGAAATCCCCCGAGCGAGGGAGCGCTTCCCTCAAGGCTCTGGCCACCTTCTGCAGACATTCATCCCCCGCCCCATGGCCGTAGTTATCGTTATAAGCCTTGAAGTTATCGATATCCATCATGATCACCCCAAGAGGATGCCCCATCCGGAGGGCCCGCTTTCGCTCCTCTTCGAAGTGATCGTCGAAATAGCGGCGGTTGAAGACCCCCGTAAGGCCGTCCACCAGAGAGAGTTCCTCCAGCAGATCTGTGCGGATTTTAAGATTCATATGGTTCCGCACCCGAGCGCGCACCACCGCAGGGTAAAAGGGCTTGATGATATAATCTGCCGCACCGAGATTGAACCCTAGCTCCTCCTCATCCGCCCCGCTCTTGGCGGTAACGAAGATCACCGGAATCCGATTACTGGGACTCTCGGATTTCAAGCGCCGGCAGACCTCGTACCCATCCATGCCGGGCATCTCTATATCCAGCAAGATCAGATCCGGCGGCGACTCTCCCCGGACTATCTCCAGAGCTTTTTCTCCACTGAGAGCCACAAGGATGCGGTACTCCCCCTTGAGCAAGCTCGCCAGAGCCCGAATATTGGCGGGGGCATCGTCCACTATCAGGATGGTACGGAGGTCGGTATCACTCATGTTTTCCCTCCTCTCCTTCAGGGAAAAGGGATTCCAGAAGCTCAATAGCTTCTTCCACCTCGAAGGAGTGTACGAGATCCTCCAGCTTCGACAGAGCAACTTCGGCTCCTCGGGAATGAAGGATCCCCCCCGCCTTATGGAGAATATGCTCCTCCACAAACTCGTTCGCCTTGAGTTTTTTCCGGAGGATCTCCACAGCGCCCCGAGCCTCTTCTTCCGAAAGGGCTTCTCTCTCTCGAAGAGGAGGGAGCAATTTCTCAGCGCTCCGGGCTTCATGCAGAGCATCCTGCAGATCCTGCCGCATCCTTTCGGGGACTTCCCCAGAGGACTTTAAAGATTGCTCCAGAGCCTCTGCAGCTTCCCGGGTTCTCTTGGCTCCCAAAGTTCCCGCCACTCCCTTGAGGGTATGGAGCAACCTCCGGGACTCCTCCACTCTCTCCTCCCTCAAAAGCCGCAATATCGGCTCATACTCCAGAGGAATCTCCTGGAAAAACTGCTCAAGAGCGCTTCGGTACTCTTCCCCGGAACCTCCGAAAAGTACAAGCCCCTGGGAGAGATCGAATCCAGGCAGTTCGTGTGGCAGCTCCTCGGGCCAGGAAGAAGCTTCCTCCCGGAGAGCCTGCACCTCTTCCGGGGGGAGGTATCGCTCCAGAGTTCCGTAAAGGACTTCCCTGGTTATGGGCTTTCCGAGATGTTCCTGCATCCCCGCCTCCATGGTGCGGCGACGATCTTCCTCCATCACCGCTGCAGAGAGGGCGATAATGGGAAGATCCGGATAGCGCTCCCGAAGAATCCCCGCAGCCTCGAAACCATCCATCCGGGGCATGTGAAGATCCATCAGCACGAGATCAGGCACCCCCTCTTCCACCATCTGCAGGGCCTCCTGGCCGTTTTCTGCGAGCACTACCCTGGCTCCGGTCTTTTCGAGCATACGGGTAACTACTTTCTGATTAATGTGATTATCCTCCGCAAGCAGAATGGTACGCCCCCGAAAGGAGGGTATCCCCGGAGGAATCTCTTTGGGAGCCTCCTGAGGTTTTCCGGTGGCTCCCGAGGCATCTTTGGGAGATGGCTCTTTTCTTTCCGAGGAGGATTTCTCTCCGAGAGATGCCAAAAGCCCCGCAAGCTCCCGATAGCGCAGAGGCTTGCCCAGCAGAAAGGCCCCCGGAGGAAGAGATTGCGCTCCTCCCCGATGGGCAAACATAATCACGGAACATCCAAAAATTTTGGGCCACCCCAGAGCTTCTTCAAGAGTTTCGGGATACCCCGCCTCCCCCGGCAACAGGGAATCCCGCAGAACCATGCTGAAAAGATCCCCCTCTTCTCGGGCACTCCGAAAAAGTTTCTGCAGATCTTCAAGAGAGGAGGCGCCAGAGGGGCGCATTCCCCAGGAGGCAAGACATCCTGTAAGGGCATCCCGGCAACGCGGGTTTCCGGAGGCTACGAGAATTCGTACCCCTTTGAGAACCGGAGCACCCAAGGAGGAGAGAGAATGCTCTTCCTCAGGCTTTTCCAGGGGAATCTCAAAGAAGAACTCCGACCCCACCCCCTCCTGACTGCTAACGCCAATCTCTCCCCCCATGAGTTCCACAAGCTCCCTCGAAATGGCAAGCCCCAACCCGGTACCGCCATAGGCTCGATTGGCAGATCGGTGCACCTGGGAAAACTTATGAAAGAGGAGCTGTTGCTGCTCCGAAGAGATGCCAATACCCGTATCCCGAATGGTAAAACGAAGGAGGATTCTCCGGGGCTTTTCCTTCTCGGGAACCCTTGTTACGGCCAGCGCCACCTCACCCTTTTCGGTAAACTTGATGGCGTTTGAGGCCAGATTGAGCAGAATCTGTCGTAGCCGATGGCAATCCGCCTGCACATGCAGAGGCACCTGGGAATCCATCCGCAAAAGAAGCTCTATCCCCTTCTCCCGGGCCTTTATTCCCAGGGCCCCTCCCAGATCGTCCAGGATATTGAGAAGGGAACATCGCTGCATCTGAAGATCCAGCTTCCCCGCCTCAATCTTGGAGAAATCCAGAATGTCGTTGAGGATGGTGAGAAGGGACTCCGCACTGGCCCGAGCGGTCTCCGCATAAAAGCGCTGCTCTTCCAGAAGATGCGACTCCAGAAGCAGCTCCAGCATCCCCTGTACGCCGTTCATGGGGGTACGGATTTCATGGCTCATATTTGCCAGAAACTCTCCCTTGGCCATAGCCATACGCTGGGCTGCGTCCCGGGCGGCAAGGATCTGTTTTTCCAGAAGATCCCGCTCCAGGGCGTCCGCCAGAATATTTCCCAGAATCCGCAGAATTTCCAGAACCTCCGTATCAAGATCCCGTTGGATGCACACAGAGTCAAACCCAAAGTAGCCGAGAAGCATCTCTCCCTTGGTAAGAGGAAGGGCAAGAACAGACTGCACCTTCTGCTGCCGAAGCTCTCTCTTCTCCGCCTCCCACTCCGGAGGAAGCTCCTCTACGGAAGGGACAAAGAGCGTCTCCCGCTGCCGGATGATCCTTGCGATGAGGGGGACCTCCCGAACGGGGTAGTTCTGTACCATATCCTTTACGGAGGAAACCCCGGGAGCGCACCACTCGTGGGTGTTCCACATGTACATCTCATCTGGAGAGAACTGAAAGAGGAAAGTTCGGTCCACCCCTAGAAAGGCTCCCACCCTCTGCAGCATGGAGTGGATTTTGTCATCCACATTGCTTCGGCTGGCGTTGACAAAATCCGCAGAAATTTGGGCCACCAGCTCCCGCAGGGCATTTTTACGTTCAATGTTCTTCTCCAGCTGCTTGCGCCAGGTGATATCCCGATAGCTTCCACGAAACCCCAGGAGTTCCCCCTGGGCATTCTCAAGGGGGAGACCATCCACAGCTATCCAGAGAAGGTTCCCCTCTTTCGTCAGGAAACGCCTTTCCCCACCCCGAACTTCTGCTCGCCGCTCCATACACCCCAGTCCATACTCCTTAACTTCCTCCCGTTCCTCCGGAAGGCTCAGATCGTAGAAGTACATGGTCTCCACCATATCCTCGGCGGCATATCCCAGTACAAGCTCCGCCACAGGGCTTACGTAGGTATAGCGCCCCTGCCGATTGATCTCCCAGGTGACGGTACGGCTCTGCCGGGCAAGCTCTTCATAGAGAGTATTGCTCTGGTTCAGGGCAGCCTCCGCCCTCTTTCGATCCGTAATATCGATGATGAGCCCCTCCAGAAAGGCTACCTCTCCGGAAGCATCATAGAGAGGAACCCCCTGCTCGAAAACCCATCTCTCCTCTCCCAGGGCAGTACGGATGCGGTATTCCAACGTGGCGGTGGTTTTTGTGGCAATGGCCTTTTCCCAAACCTTCCAAACGTTCTCCGCATCTTCCTTCAGGATAAGATCAGAAAAGGCAACGGTTTTATTTTCGATGAGATCCTCCGGAGCATATCCCGTAAGGTCGAGGCAACCCTGGGAAATAAACTCCATGGTCCAAGAGGCATCGTACCGGCCGCGGTAGGCCACTCCGGGAAGATTGGCGATAAGCACGGATTTGCTCCGTTCGCTCTCCTCAAGGGCGCTGTTTGCCCTCTTCAGACGGAAATTTACGTAGAAAGAGAGCACCAGGAAGGCCCCCAACACCCCCCCTATCCCAAAGATGCGGGCATAGTTCACGGAGGTCACCATGGTGATGTTCACATGGTGGTTCAAAATTTCCTCCCTCTCCCTCGGGGTAATGGTGGCGATCCCCTTGTTGAGAATATCTCGAAGCTGGGGCTCGTCCTTGAAAACCCCCATGCGCAGCCTGTTGACATACCCCTCCGGAGCCTGCCCCGCGATTTTCAGGTTAAAATACCCCTCTTTCCGGATGGTGTAGGCCGCCATGATGAGAGAACGGAGAGTAAGATCCGCTTTTCCCTCCTCAATACCCCGAAAGACATCCTCCTCCCGGGGAACCGTAATCACCTGGAGATTGGGAAAATCCCGTTGTACCCGCTCCTCCATGGAGGTTCCCGAAGGAAGGATCATCCTTTTATCGACGAGCTGCGTAGCATCCACGATAAAGGAGTGCTCCTGCCGGGTGATAAAGACCGTGGGATCCACAAGCAGAGGATCCGTAAAGAGTAGCCACGCCTCCCTCTGAGGAGTCTGGTTTAAGAAAGGGAGAATCAGTACCTCTCCAGATTTGGAGAGAGCCAGGGCCTCGTCCCAGTCCCGGGGGATGACATAGGTAAACTCCATGCCGAGACGCTGGGCGAGAAGATCCAGCAGATCCGCTGCGATGCCTGCGAAATTTCCCTTTTCATCCAGATATTCGTAGGGAGCCCAGTCGGGGTCAGGGCAGACCGTAATGGCCGGAAGGGCTTGAAGATATTCCCGCTCCTGAGGCGTGAGAAGATCTTGCGAGCAGTTCGCAGGGGTTCCTCCTCCAAGAAAAAAGCAGAGGAGCAGAACCACTGCAAAGATCTTCCCAAAGAGAGAAAGCAAAGCTCCTTTGGGGGAAAGGCACCTCTTTTCGGAAATCGCGAAGACCGAAAGGGCTCTCTCAAACCCCTCGAAGGGCGGCATAAACAGGGATAGGAACTTTTGGTCTACGTTTCCGAAAGAATGTCCTCTCAGAACCATGGAAAATCCCCCTTTTTTCGGGAAGAATGCGGTTATCATCGTGTCACATTGTGTCAGAAAATCCTTCAGTACGGGATATGACGATTCACTCTAAGCTTACCCCAAAAAGGCCTTTTTACGAAAGGTTATTCTCAGATTTTTTGCACAAGAGATTCTTCATCTAAAAATATTTTTCAATGTGTCTCTCCCTCACATTCCCCCCGGATCGTCTGTGCTTTTTTGAAGAAAAGCGCCTCCATCGAAAAAGCCTTTTCCCTTTCGGCTCAAAAACGTGCGATAATGTGGGATAATAATAAAAAATCGCCTTTCTTCGCTCAAAAGAGTTTTACATATACCTGATTTCTCAAACATAAGGAGGCATATAGCATGCGGAGCTTTCAGCTTTTACAAGTGGATGCCTTTACTCATACCCCCCTCGGGGGGAATCCCTGCGCCGTCGTCATGGGGGCAGACTCTCTCTCGGATAAAGAGATGCTCATGATCGCCAAGGAGATGAACCTCTCAGAAACGGCCTTTACCCTCTCCTCAGATACTGCGGATTTCGGAGCACGGTACTTCACTCCCGCCGGGGAGATCCCCTTTGCGGGACACCCCACCGTGGCCACGGTGATCGCCCTGGAGGCATCGGGCTTTCTGAAGCTTCCTCCCGGAGCGGGGATGCGCGAGATCTCCCTGGAACTTCCTGTAGGAAATATTCCGGTGCTCCTCGAAAGAGCGGAAGGGGGGGCTCTTCGGGTAACCATGACGCAGAATGCGCCGGAGTTCTTGCGCACCTACCGCCCCGAGGACATCCTCCCCTGCTTCTCTCTCTCCAAAGAGGATCTTCTGGATGATCTCCCCCTTCAAACCGTAAGCACCGGCACCCCCCAGCTCATGGTACCTCTCCGGGGACACCGTGCTCTGCGTCTAGCCTCACCGGATCTCTCCCTCCTTGCAAAGATCGTAAAGGAGAGTGATTTTTCCAGCATCCACCTCTTCTGTATGGGGGGCATGACTGCCCGGGGAGCCACCGCGGCCCGGCACTTCTCCCCGCCTCCGGAGGTTCTGGAAGATCCCTTCACGGGCTCTGCTACCGGAAGCATGGGGGCCTATCTCTGGCGTTACGAGCTTCTCAAGGAGCCGGCCTTCCTGGCAGAGCAGGGGCACTGGCTCTCTCGCCCCGGAGAGGCCTCGGTGGAGGTGCTGGGAGACCGGAAGGACATCACGGGGATCAAGGTCGGTGGCGGAGGCATCACGGTCTTTCGGGGAGAACTCAGCATCTAGCGCCCCCTTCGGGACACTGCTCCATAAAGATCCGCTGAGATGCTCCTTGCCCTTTTTCCCCCTTTGTGGGATGATCTCCTTGGAGAAACGATCCCAAAAGGAACATTTGGTTCCGGAAACAAGACAATTACATAATGCCAAGTGTTAGGGGTGCCCGAAGCAGGGCTGAGATAACACCCTTAAACTTGAACTGGTTAGCACCAGCGTAAGGAAACACTACGGCGAGATGGACCCATAGACAGGGACACCGTGTGCGCACTTTCGTATACGCGGGGTCCCTGTTTTTTTGATTATGCCACCCCTTATGCCTTCCGTGTCCGGCATACTCCTCCTCCTTCCGCTGACCCAGGATTACCGGTAAGTTCCCTTTGTATCGTCATGCGTCGCATGGCGCTGTTGTGGTGTGCTCTCAAACCGGCTTCTCTCGAAGGGCCGGAAAAAAACGTTCAAGGAGGCTCATTTCATGTCTACTCTCATCGAAAAGCTGCAACGGGGAGAGATCCCTCCCTATTTTTCTGCTCTGGGGAAATACGAAGAAGTAACCCCCTCGTGGCTGACAGAAGAGATTCTCCGGGGGACCGTGGTAGTTCCCCGAAATAACCGGAGAAGGGGACCCTTCCTTCCTGTGGCTGTAGGGAAAAATATGCGGGTAAAGGTAAACGCCAACGTGGGGACCTCTCCGGAAAAACGGGATTTTTCCGAGGAGATGGAAAAAGTCCGCAGGGCAGTCGCTGCGGGAGCGGATGCCCTGATGGATCTTTCCATTCCCGGAACAAACAGCGCCTTCCGGCGGCAAATCATGGAGGCTTTCGGAGTTCCTTTGGGAACGGTTCCTCTCTATCAGGCGGCAGGGGAAGAGGGGGCTGCGGAAAATCTATCCTTTTCGAGCTTCGCCAGGGTATTGCGTACCCAGGCCGAGGAGGGAGTGGACTTCATGACCATCCATGCGGGGCTCTTAAAGGAGCATCTCCCTCTTGCGGAAAAGCGTCTTCTCGGGGTGGTAAGCCGAGGGGGCTCCCTCATGATGGATTGGATCCGGCAGCATGATCAGGAGAGCTTTCTTTACGAGAATTTCGATGGCATTCTCGAAATCGCCAGAGAATTCGATATCACCCTCTCTCTGGGGGACGGCCTCCGGCCGGGATGTACTGCGGACGCCAACGATGAGGCCCAGTTCGGAGAACTTCGGGTTCTGGGAGAACTCGTAACCCGTTGCCGAAAGGCGGGAGTACAGGTGATGGTGGAAGGACCGGGGCATGTCCCCCTGCACCGTATCGAGGAAAATGTGCGGCTTCAAAAAGAGATCTGCGCCGGAGCCCCTTTTTACGTCTTGGGGCCTCTGGTGGTGGATCATGCGGCGGGATACGACCACATAGCGGGAGCCATCGGCGGAGCCCTGGCAGCCTACTACGGAGCGGATTTTCTCTGCTACCTCACCCCGGCGGAACACTTGCGGCTCCCCTCTCTGGAGGATGTCCATCAGGGAGTGATGGCCACAAAGATTGCCGCCGCCGCCGCCGACCTTAGCCGGGGCAAGGAATACGCGGTACAGCAGAGCAACGGTATCTCCCTGGGGCGGCGTAACTTCGACTGGGAGAAACAAGGACGGCACGCTCTGGATCCGAAGCATTTCCAGGCCACCCTCGAAACCGTATCTCTCCCCTCTTCGGAAAAGAGATCCTGCTCCATGTGCGGAACCTGGTGCGCCCTTCGGAACCAGCAGAAATTCTGATGTGCACGAACACGAAAAAATATCATCTGGTTCTTCTGGACTTCTCGGGCACCCTCAGCATGGGAGCGGTACATTTCGGCTCCCCGGAAAACATTTCCACAGCCCTGAAGAAAAGCGGTCTTGAATCCCTGGGGATACAAAATCCCGAAGAATTCTGGAGCCGATGCATTGCCCCCTTCTGGAACCGAGGGGGCGCCTCCTCCGTGGGATATACCGCACTTCTGGCAGAAGCTCTCCAAAAAGAGTGCGCCGCCCCCCCTGATAAAGCCCTGAAAGGGGCGGAACATTTTCGAGAGCTTTATTTCGGTGCCTCCCGAATTGATGACGTATGGAAACCCTTGCTGGAATTTCTTGGAGCATCGAAGAAAACCACGGGAATTATCGTTACGGATCACTACGCCGAAGCCACGGAACATATCGTAAAAGAGCTTGCAAGGATGGGTCTCCGGGGAATTTCCGTGAAGGAAGCCCTGGAGATCCCCCAGGGCTTCCTAGGAATAGCAAATTCCGCAGATCTGGGATTTTTCAAGGAACAGGAAGGTTTCTGGGAAACCCTGAAAGAATATCTCCCATACTCTTGGGGAAACATCTTTCTGGTGGAGGACTTTGGGGCCCACGAAGCCTCCGGGGATGCCTACGGAGATTTCCAGAGAGTTCTCGAAAGACGGCGGAAAACGGGGGCACATCTACGGAAGGTTTTTCAGGGATCTCCCCAAATATACGAGTGTTCCCTGCCCCGAAAATATTGGAAAAACCCCGACATCCTCATGCATGAACATATGGTAAGTGCGGAAAATATAACAAAAAAACTAAAGGAGGCTCTCTCATGAACCTTTGCGCAGACTCTCTCTGGCAAGATATATGCCGAATTCGCAAAGAAGCTCCCCTGGTGCACAACATCACCAATTATGTGGTGATGAACTGCACTGCCAACGCTCTTCTCGCTCTGGGAGCATCTCCGGTGATGGCTCACGAAATCCGTGAAGTGGAAGAGATGGTGGCCATCTCTCGTGCTCTGGTAATAAATATCGGTACCCTAAGCTCCCCCTGGGTGGAATCCATGAAGCGGGGCATGCAAAAAGCCCGGGATCTGCATATACCCGTGGTACTTGACCCCGTGGGAATGGGAGCCACCTCTTACCGGGGTGACGTGGTGCACGCCCTTCTGGAAACCGCACCGGTAACGGCCCTTCGAGGAAACGCCTCGGAAATCCGGGCCCTTGCATGGAGCCGGGAGCGCACCAAGGGGGTGGACAGCCTGGCAGATTCCGAAAATGCCCGGGAAGCCGGGGCCTTTCTGGCAAAAAAATATAACTGCGTGGTCTGCGTCAGCGGCCCCCGAGACTACGTGATTTCTCCAGAAAAAGAGGGATGCATGGAAAACGGAGATCCTATGATGACCCGGGTAACCGGCATGGGGTGCACCGCCAGTGCCCTCTGCGGAGCCTTTCTTGCCTTGGGGGGCTCTCCCTTTTCGGCGGTGCTTCACGCCATGGCCACCATGGGTATAGCGGGAGAAATGGGGGCTTCCCAAAGCAAGGGCCCCGGAACCCTCCAGCAAAACTTTTTAGACTCCCTCCACAGCATTACGGAAGAGGACATCTCCCGGCACCTGAAAGGAAGCATTATTCTATGACATCCCTGAAAGGAATTTATCTCGTAACTTCCGGAGAAAGGCTTGGGGAGGAAACCTTCCTATCCATTCTCCGAAAAGCCTTGGAAGGAGGGGTCTCGCTGGTGCAACTTCGGGAAAAACAGTGCTCCTCCCGGGAGTTCCTCCGCCGGGGAAAGAACGTTAAAAAACTCCTCGATTCCTATGAAGTTCCCCTCATCATCAACGACCGGGTGGATATAGCCCTCGCTCTGGGTGCTTCGGGGGTGCATTTGGGGCAGTCCGACCTTCCTTACGAAGAGGCCCGGAGGATCCTGGGTCCCCAAGCCATTATCGGGATCTCCGTGGAAAACACGAAACAGCTCGAAGAGGCTTCGAAATTCCCGGGAATCTCCTACCTCGGCATAAGCGCAGTCTTTCCCTCCGCCACAAAAAGCGACACCCCCCACATCTGGGGACTTTCGGGGCTCCGGGAGGCCCGAAAATCCACGAAACTGCCTCTGGTAGCAATCGGAGGTGTGGGGGAGGAGAACGCCAAGGAGGTCTTTCAAGCCGGAGCAGACATGATAGCCCTGGTTTCTGCCATTATGGAGAGCCAAAACCCCAAAAAAACCGTACAGAACCTGAAAAGTTTGTATTGCCAGGCTTTCGGGAAGGCAGTAGAGGCATGAAGCGATACCGCCGGGTTCTCACTATTGCGGGGTCTGATAGCGGGGGCGGAGCTGGAATTCAGGCAGACCTCAAAACCTTCTCCGCCCTGGGATGTTACGGCATGAGCGTGCTCACCGCCCTCACCGCCCAGAATACCCGGCAGGTCACCGCCATTCATGGAATCCCTCCGGAGTTCGTGGCGGCCCAGATGGATGCGGTTTTCTCGGACATAGGAGTGAATGCGGTAAAAATCGGCATGCTCCACCATGCGGATATTGTCGAAACCGTGGCGGAAGGGCTGAAACGCTATGCCCCACCCCATATGGTGCTGGACCCCGTAATGATTTCCACCGCAGGAGACCGGCTTCTCGAAAACACCGCGGTGGAAGAAATGCGCAAAAGGCTTCTTCCCCTGGCAGAGGTGCTTACACCCAATCTTCCCGAAGCGCTGGTACTTTTGAACCGGGACCCCCTCTCAATAAAAAACCCCTCGGAAGAGACCATGAAAGGGATCTGCCGGGACCTGGCAAATCTCGGAGCTTCGGCGATACTCCTCAAAGGAGGGCACGCTTCGGGCAAAGAAAGCAACGACCTACTCTACTGTGCCAACACCGACAGATACCGGATCTTCAAAGCTCCCCGGATAAAAACTCTAAACACCCACGGCACCGGGTGCACTCTCTCTTCCGCTCTGGCGGCCTGGCTCGCCCGGGGACTCCCCCTGGAAGAGGCTGTAGAAAGAGCAAAAGCATATATTTCCGACGCTCTGGAAGCGGGAAAAGACTACTCCCTGGGAGAGGGACACGGGCCTGTGCATTTTTTCTTCGGTCTCTGGAAAAATTCAAATTCTTCGCTCCCGTAAAAAGATGGCATGGATAAACATGCGAAGCTTCTCAAAAAGATTCGTCATGGCAATACCGATATCCGGTTCGAAGATCTGAAGGGGCTTTGCGAGTTCTATTTTGGCCCCTGCCGTCAAAGTGGTAGCAGCCATGCGGTGTTCAAGATGCTGTGGAAAGGGGGGTTTCCCAATGAAGACATTGCACTATATATACCGGGTGGAGTGGTCTCCTGAAGATGGGGAGTACGTGGGACTCTGCACGGAATTTCCCAGCCTCTCCTGGCTCGGGGAAACCTACGAGGAAGCTTTTTCGGGGATCCGCTCTCTTGTATCCCAGGTGGTAGCGGAGATGGAGGGAAATCAGGAAGCACTTCCAGAACCTTTATCATGTGGATCCTATTCGGGGAATATCACCCTGCGGACCACTTCGGATCTCCACAGAAAGCTTGTCATTCGGGCAGCGGAATCCAAGGTGAGCTTGAACCGGTATCTCAACAGCAAGATCGCCTCCTTGATCGACTGATACCGCCATGTCTTCCGAAATACACCGGAGCAGTGAAAATACCCTCTTGTTCTGGGTACATGCCCTCCCTCAGCGGTTAGACATCGAAAAGCCACCACCCCTCGGGGCAGGTGGCTTTTTTCGTGGCAACCCTGGAACCAGCGGCTACCCATTGCGCCTATCTCACCCTGCACGCCGCCGGGGGGTGATCTCAAAATCCATTGCGGAGAGGACGGAAAGAAAGGTTTTCAACGTGGGGTTTCCTTTCTGACTCAAGGATTTGTAGAGCTGCTCCCGAGAAAGCCCCGTCTTTCGAGCAATTTCCGCCATCCCTTTCGATTTGGCTACCACGCCGATAGCATTTGCGATGTAGCCGGGATCGTTCGTTTCAAAGGCATCTTGAAGAAAAATCTCTATGGACTCCGCATCGTCCAGGTGTTCCTCGAAGTTATACCCATGCAGTTTTTCCCTCATTTTTTCGTTCACAGCTCGTCAACCTCCGCTCTCTTGGCAATCTCGTTGGCTTTCTGGACATCCTGTTCCTGGGTAGATTTATTGCCACCACACAACAAGATAATGATGATGTCGCCTTCCTGTTTGAAAATAGATCAGATCCCCCGGTTTATAGTGGATTCTCAACTCACTTACGCCCTCGCCCACTGGGGGGGTATCACCGAAAAGGCCGTTTGCGATACGGTACAGTCTGGCGGTAATTATCTTCTGCCCCCGCCGATCCTTGAGCTTCTTCTCCCATTTTCTGTAGGTCTCGGTCTGAAGGACTTTTCTCATCATGGCACAACTGTAGTCTAAAAACTACTCACAGTCAACGAGAAGAGACAAGAGAAGCGACTACCCTGACTATGCCGCACTCCCTCGGGACATGGTGGCCCTCCTTTCGAGCATTCATTTGCATATGTCTAAACATATGTTATTCTGCTTGTGAAGGGGGTTGGGGGTATGAGCAAAAGCTATTCTTCATCAGAAATTATCAAATTGCTCAAGAAAGACGGATGGTTCCTCGACAAGGTTACAGGAGATCACCACCAGTTCAAACACCCGGCAAAAAAAGGCAAGGTGACGGTTCCCCATCCGAAAAAAGATCTGAATATTTCAGTTCTGGCAAGCATCAAAAGACAATCGGGGCTCAAGATATAAGAGCCCCGAAGGAGGTTTTTCTCATGAAAGACAGATACGTATACCCCGCATTTTTCTGCTACGACGAAGGTGAGGAAATCGGAGTGGTATTCCCCGATCTTCCCGGCTGCGTCTCCCAGGGAGCCCCGGAAGAAGAAGCGTTGCGCATGGCTCGGGAGGCTCTTTCTCTCCACCTTTTCGGTATGGAAGAAGATGGGGACGAAATTCCGGAGCCTACCCGCCCGACAGAGCTTTCCCCTGAAAAGGGTCAGGTTATAGTGCTCGTGGATGTTTTCATGCCATCCTTCCGGGAAAAGATGAACAACAAGGCGGTGAACCGCATGGTGACGCTTCCCCGGTGGCTCGACGTGGAAGCAAAAGCAGCACAAATCAGCTATTCCATGGTTCTCCAGGAAGGTCTGAAAGACCGCCTGGGAATAAAAGCATAGATGCATGAAAAAAGCGTGCTCTCCCTGCAATCAAGATTTATCGAAAAAAGATGAGTGGTCGAAAATTTCTAATTTAACTATTTTGAGCCACCACCCCCCGGGGCAGGTGGCTTTTTTCGTGGCAACCCCCCAACCACCGGCTGTCGATTGTACCTATCCGGGAGTTGCCTCTGATGAACTACCGCCGAATTTCTTCCATCCCAAGCTGCTCTTTGATGGCGTGCTGAAGCAGGGCGGAAAAATTGACCCCCTTTGCTTCGGCAGCCCGGTTAAGCCAATAGGGAATAGTCAGGGTTTTTTTGACGGCCTTGCTTTCCATCTCCTCTCGAACAAGGGGCATGATGGCGGTAATCATGACGGTTTTTTCATCGCTATCAAGCTTTATTGCCGAGAGAGGCGATGGGGCGGGAATAGTCTCCCCATTTTCCTCCATGCCGAAAAGATGAAGCTCCAGGGATTCCGTGGCACGCCGAATAGCCTGGGTATCGTTCTCTCCCTGGCTGGCACAACCGGGGAGATCCGGAAAGTATATGCCTATACGCTCATCTGAGTTATAGTGCAGCACTGCGGGGAAATCATATCTATCCTGCATACGAAGCACTCCTTTCGTGAGGTTTTTCGAAGGTGGCTTTTTCGTGGCAACTCCGAAATCACCGGCTTGCGAAGAGTGGCAAGGATAGCTCAGATTCGTCGGCGGGGAAGAAGGGCTAAGACAATATCCGTATTGGCTTTGATTTTATTTCCACCTTTTACTATGAGGTGCCGTTCCATAAGGTTTTTTATGTCCCTACTGAGCGTCCTTTTGGTTTTGTCTGCGTACGCATCAGAAAGTTCCGGGGATAGTTTGCGAATTTCTTGAAGGTCGATTTCTACAGGGTTTTCCGAAGCGGTAAGAGCAAAAACAAGCCTTTTTCTCCGGGGATCTGTAGAGCTGTTGTCTTTGCTAAAGCTATGATTGACAAAATGTGCCCAAAGAATGCTTCTTTGCTGTGCTTGAACGAGATCTATCTGTTCATCCAGCCCGTCGATAAGGCCCTGTAGGGCGTATTCAAGGAATTGCAAAACGCCGTTATCCCGTTTCGAGGATTCATGTAGTTGAATGTAGTATTCGGAACGAGTGTTGTTGTAGTGATTGCTTAAAAGGTGAGCTGCCAAAGTGGGCGCGCCAGCTTCAAGGAGGAATCTGAATTCCATAAGTCGGGCTGTCCTGCCGTTTCCATCGCCGAAGGGATGGATCCATGCAATATAGAGATGAGCCAGGATAGCCGCAAGAATTCCCGAGGCCATTTTGAAATTTTTTCCCAAAACAGGGGTTTCCGGGTCTGTGATCCCCTGAAGCATGTCAACAAGGCGATCCATAAGGTATGGGCAATCTTCTGCCGGTGCTCCCCGGTATTTCTCCACCCCTACGGAATATGTTCTGTACTCTCCGGGGGTAACATCCGTTTCCACTTTGAGGTTATGAAGTACGTACTTGTTGTATTCTCGAATCTCCTCGGAGGAAAGAGATAAATCTTGGAACGTAAGCGTTTTTTCGGCGATTTTATTACACGCATGGACGATGTTCTCTATTTCTTGTTTGAGATATTCACGCGAAGGGGGAAGTTCAAGACTCCCGTTCAAAAAGGCTTCTACCTCGTCTTCTCGTAATGTATTACCTTCTATGGCAGTGGTTGCCAAGGCCCCTCTGGCAAGAGAAATCAGGTGCATCTCCTCGGATAATTGGGGCAGTAACGCAACTTTGGCGAGATGACGGCATTTAGACTGTGCGGCTCCAAGGAGCATCCATAGTTCTTTATTGGCTTTCCTGAGATCAGGACTGAAATCAATCCACGGATGACTTGTTTCATAAGCTCTTTTAGACATGATTCCTCCTCCTTTTAATTCTGTTTTTGCAAAGGAAAGTATAGATTTTACCCGTGGAAGTGTCAATATATATGTCCAAAAAAATGTCCGAGAACATGTCTCCATAAATGTCTGAGGAAACGTATATCCATGCCGCCACCGAGAAAGTAAAACCAGGGATTCTCCACCAGAAACCACGAAATGGCGGAGAGTAGGGGCGAGCTAGGAATGTACCGGTGGACAAAAATGTCACTTTTGAGTTATGCTTTGCAGAGCCGAAGGGGGTGGTTTTTGTGTCGGTGCTTTCCGATGTGAGATTGATCGAGAGCATTTTTGATGGCAAGCTGATTATTTCGCCTTTTGTGCTTGCTCATGTTCAGCCGTCTTCCATTGATCTCACACTTGATCCTCTTCTCAAGAAGCCTCAAGAGGGTGCGGTCGTTGATCTTACTGAAGATAATGCCAAGCCTTTTGAAGAAATCGGGGTAGTGGAAAGATATTGTCTTGAGCCAGGGAAAATGCTTTTAGGGCAAACGGGAGAAACCATAGGGATTCCGAGATCTTGTACCGGGCACATACATAACCGGAGTAGCCTTGCCCGTATGGGCTTGGATATTGCCTCTGCCTCATACATCAACCCGGGCTATAAAGGGAAACTGCCTATCATAATAAAAAATAACGGGACTTTTACGGTTAAATTAGTGCCCGGAATTCGCATATGTCAGCTTGTGGTGGCTGATGTCGAGCCGGAGCCCGTCCGAGACTATTCGCAAAGGAAAAACTCGAAGTATTTTGACGAGAAAGACTCCCTCGTTTCTCTCTTGCATTTAGATGAGGAAATTCAAGATTTCAAGGAGAAAAAGCGGAGCACAGAAGAAGAGCAAAGGGATCTTGCCCAATTTTTACAGGATCGTATCCGGGAAAGAAGCAACGATATTCTTGAAGAGATGAGAGACGAAACGAAAAGGAAACTTGGGATCTTATGAGCAAGAGGGACGTGGAAAGGTTTCTTAGAAAACGCTTGAACGCCCTTTTACGCCCTCACTTGGTTTCTGTTTTTGCGAGAGAGGCGGTGGAGAGCTACTCGGATGTTTATTCGGAAAGGCATGGGTGCCCACCTCCGCAAGAGAATGTCCAAATTTTGTGGGAAGAGCTTGTAAGAACCGGGAGCATTGCGGACAAAGCCGATAAAACTATATCTGAGCTTGTGACCAAAATTCTCGAAGATTTGGGATACAGGCCGCCTTGGAGAAAGATTTGCGTGCACTCTGCGATAGCGCTTGCGGTACTTTACTATCTCGGAAGATTTTTATTCTTTTCTGTGTCGATACTCTGGGGGCACAGTATCGAGGAACCCTTCACAAGTGTTCACCATGTTATTGCTTGTGGCATCGCCTTTATCCTGTATGGATTCGCTACGGTTTTTGACCTCATGAAAGAACGAGAGCGTTATAGAGAGTGATTCCAAAGTCTAAATGCTTGCAAAGCCACCACCCTTCGGGGCAGGTGGCTTTTTTCGTGGCAACCCCGGAATCACCGACTGGGGATTATTTCTCTGACAAACTACCGCCGAATTTCTTCCATCCCAAGCTGCTCTTTGATGGCGTGCTGAAGCAGAGCGGAATAATTCAGTTTTGCGTGATCCGCCTGGGTTTTTAACCAGAGGGGGATGGTGGTAGTTACCTTGGTGGCCCGGTTTTCTCTGGCATGACGGAAGGGGGGCATGAAGACATCCACCGAAACAACGTATTCGTCCTCCTGAAGGTTTTTGGCAAGGCTCTGGTGAGAGGATGGCTCCGGGATGGAATCTCCTTCCTTCTCGCTATCCCACAAGTACAACGCAAGGGCCTCTCTAGCGCATCTGATCGCCTGAGCTTCCGTATCCGCACAAGTAACGCAGCCGGGGAGATCGGGGAATTCCACGGCGTACCCGTCTTCATCATGAGTAAAAATAGCGGGGAAAACATAAGTGTCTTGCATAAGTGCGCACCTCCCTGTAAAAGTTTTGCGGGGCTACTTGAGCCCTACTTACTTCAAAATGCTTGAGGCTGTTTTCGGGTGGACATCTTTTCTCGGGTGAGGGACTGTGACTTTCCCTTTCTTCGTGGGGTGCCTGAATTGGTGATGATCCCCCTCAATGCTGACGATGTTCCAGCCGTCCTGCCGAAGTGTTTTCATGAGGTCTCTGGAACTATATCTTTTCCGGATGATTCCCACCCCCCAATTGTGACACCTCCATTGTAACACGTTCATATACACGTGCAAGCCCGTCCTGGTTCTGTGCCGATACATCGAATATCCCCTTGGGTGTGTACCCATGGCTCTTACTCTCCAGGCAGGAGGGCAGTTTTGCCGCATTTCACGAGAACCAGCACGTTCCTTTCCCTCCCCCCGATTCCACCCAAATCGCAGATTTTGAAGAATGAAATTCCTCCAGGGCGATATCCGAAAGAAGAGATTGACAGAAAAAATGGCGTTTTCTCCGAAAGTTCCGTGAAACAGGGGTTTTTGAAATGAGGAGGATATAATCCCTTGTGAGTCGTTCCCCCCCCATGCGGGGGCGTGGGTTGAAACATATATTGTGTTGGTATTTTCCCCCCCAACTCTGGGGGCGCGAGTTGGAAGAAACAAACAAGGAGGTGTGTATATGAAAGAAACGCCACAGGCAAAAACAAGTCGGCAAGCAGGATGTGCAACAGGAACAAATACGAGGAACAGGAGGAACGCGAGTATGAACAAAAAGCAGTGGAACACGCGGAATAAGGGTTTCGGGCTGATGAGCCTTGTGATCGGCATGGCCATCATCGCCATTATCGGCGCAGGAATCATTGGGATGGTTGCCAAAAGCAGCGAGTTTGCTGTGGCCTCTTCAGGGGTGCAGGAGACGGAGAAGATCTCGGATGTGGCCCGGAAGTGGTACAACCGGGATGCGAACGGGGACGGGGTGCCTGACGGAGCATGGCCTACGGTGGCACAAATTCAGGGCTCGTACTACCCTGGTTGGGACGGACGGAACCCCTGGGGAAATGCTTACAACCTGACGGTCTCCCCCGAGGGCATCTTGACCATCACCCAGACAGTGCCGGCGAAGTTCACGGCCATGTACACCAATCGGCTTTCCATGTCCTCCGCCTCCGGGAATGTAATCACCTATCACGTCCCCCCTCCGGGAAGCTATACGGAGAATGCGGCCTTCGTACATCGCACGGTATAGTGGACCCCAAAAACTGGACCACCTGCTAAGTTAAAGTCGAAGCTTGGCTGTATCATAGGTCTCAAGAAAGAGAGGGGACAATATGGCAGCCAAACGACGGAAGCATTCACCTCAATTCAAAA